>ENA-OWPL01000009-OWPL01000009.1-human-gut-metagenome-genome-assembly--contig:-NODE-9-length-209986-cov-17.334772_pt1 | contig 209986 bp, 192 predicted proteins | sample MGYA00248263_ERZ651844 | MGnify/ENA primary metagenome ERZ651844 (study PRJEB26924, sample SAMEA4378256) | human gut metagenome | biome: human gut; feature: human-associated habitat; material: faeces...
AGCTCCCAATCACGGTTCTTATTTTGCCTATGCGCGGCTCATTGCTCGCGTAACTCTCAATTTAGTTCTTAAAGCTATGGATGGGGGCAGGGATGCGTCCGCCGCGGTTGACGAAAGCATCACAGGAGAAGGTGTTCACAGGCATGATGGGCGCGTAGCCTAACAGGCCTCCGAATTCTACGGTCTCTCCCACTCCTTTTCCGATGACGGGAATGATTCTCACGGCAGTTGTCTTCTGGTTCACCATTCCGATGGCCATCTCATCCGCAATGATACCGGAGATAGTAGTTGCCTTGGTGTCTCCGGGGATGGCGATCATGTCCAATCCAACGGAGCAGACACAGGTCATTGCCTCCAGTTTTTCAATGGTAAGAGCTCCCGCATTGACAGCATCGATCATACCCTGATCTTCACTGACAGGAATGAACGCTCCGCTTAAACCGCCGACATAAGAGGATGCCATAACACCGCCTTTTTTCACCTGATCATTTAACAGAGCAAGGGCTGCGGTGGTTCCGGGTGCTCCGGCACGCTCCAGACCGATCTCACAGAGAATATCCGCTACACTGTCGCCGATAGCCGGGGTCGGTGCCAGGGACAGATCCACGATTCCGAAAGGAACATTTAACATCCGGGATGCTTCCTGTGCTACCAGCTGTCCCACACGGGTTACCTTGAAGGCAGTCTTTTTAATGGTCTCACAGAGAACCTCAAAATTCTCTCCGCGCACCTTCTCTAATGCAGTTTTGACAACACCGGGACCGCTGACACCGACATTAATGATCTTGTCCGCTTCGGTCACACCATGGAATGCACCTGCCATAAACGGATTGTCATCCGGCGCATTACAGAACACAACAAACTTTGCACAGCCGATGGAATCCTGATCCTTCGTAAGCTCTGCTGTCTCCAATACAATTTCACCGATCAGCTTGACTGCATCCATATTGATACCGGTCTTTGTGGAACCGGTATTGACAGAAGAACAAACCTTTCCAGTTACTGCCAATGCCTTTGGGATAGAACGGATCAAAAGCTCATCAGCCTTTGTCATACTCTTCGAAACAAGAGCAGAATATCCACCGATAAAGTTAACGCCTACCTTATCTGCTGCACGATCAAGCGTCTTTGCGATTTCCACGAAATCATCGCTTGTCTTACATACACTGCCACCTACAAGTGCGATCGGTGTAACAGATATACGCTTATTTACGATTGGAATACCATATTTCTTAGAGATTTCCTCACCTGTATAAACCAGATCCTTTGCCTTCATTGTGATCTTGTTATAGATATTATCACAGGTTTCCTTGAGTGTACCGCCCACACAGTCAAGCAGGCTGATACCCATTGTGATCGTACGGACATCCAGATTCATCCGGGAGATCATTGCATTGGTTTCAATTACTTCATTTATGCTAATCATTTGCTTTCCTCCATCCAATTACAGTCTGTGCATCATGTCAAAGATTTCTTCCTGCTGTGCCTTGATCTGCACACCAAGTTCCTCTCCGATACCTGCAAGATCCTCCGCAATCTGGTCATGATCCTTGGATGCAGCTTCAGCATTGACAACCATCATCATATTGAAATAGCCATCTACGATCGTCTGGGCAATATCAAGGATGTTGATATTGTTCTCGGCAAGGTATACACACACTTTTGCAATAATACCGACTCTGTCTTTTCCTACTACCGTGATAATTGTTTTCTTCATCTTACTCTTCCTCCGTGTATTGAAAATATACTTAAATATCAAGCAGCGCACTGTGTGTATCTCTGTTTGCCACCTGCAAATGAAAATCCCGCACATCGTCTGTGAACGGATTTCCTTCTAACTCCGCCGCAACTGCCGCATAGGCAAGCTCCGGTAAGTTATTTTCCTTTGACAAATGTCCAAGAAAAATAGTTTTTATATGATCATTGAGCACATCACGGATCAGTTTCCCGCCCGCTTCGTTGCACAAATGTCCATAACTGCTTAAGATCCGCTGCTTGGTCGAATACGGATATGGTCCAACCTGCAGCATGCGAATATCATGATTCGCCTCCACCAAAAGCGCATCCGCGTCTTTGAGTGCCTGTATCATATAACCATCATATCCTCCCATATCGGTCGCAACGGCAATCTTCCTGCCATCACACAGCAGGCTGTAGCAGACTGGATCGGCCGCATCATGCCACGTACTGTGTGCCAGGATCTCAATATTGCCGACCATAAATGGTTCATCCGGCTGAATACTATGGAACAACCCATAGTCAAGCGTTCCAAGGCTCGTTGTGTATTTGATTTCTTCTATTGTCGCTTCTGTCGCATAGATTGGAATGCCATACGCTCTTGATATTACACCGAGACCACGTATATGGTCAATATGTTCATGCGTAATCACGATGCCGTTGATGTCTGCAAACGTCCGGTCTACGTCCTGTAACGCATCCAGTATTTTTTTCTTGCTGACACCGACATCGACTAATATCCCTGTATTTTCACTGCCAACGTATGTACAGTTTCCACTGCTTCCACTGGCAATCGTCATCATCTTCATAGTTTATCTCGCAATTCCCTCACTCTCCGGGAATAACACTTTCTTCATTTTTTCTTTTAGAAATGTGGAATCCTTCCATCGTCCCAGCTTCTTTGTGCGCTGCATCATTGCCTCGCCAAACAGCTTCTCCATGAACTTCACAAGGTTCGGTGTGCCGACCGCCCGGATCTTCACTTTATCCCCTTCAAACTGCAGATCGATCACCTTGTTTGCGACCTCTTCAAGATAGTAAAGCCGGATCTTCAGTCCAAATTCTTTCTCCGTTCGATCCATCAGCTCACAGCCCGCTGCAACCGGAAGTTTCTTTCCACCGATATCTAAGATCTGATAGATATATGGATGTGCCGACAGATACCCGACGCGGATATGATACACCTTTTTTCCATCCCGCACATGCAGTACCAGGTATTCCTTTTTGTACGAGATGCCCAGCTGCTCGATGCCTGTCATATACAGAGAATAAAACATCTGATTCGCATTTGGCAGGATACTTGATGCATAATCGGTCACATCGTAGGTTCTGCCTGTATATGGCTTCACCACACGTTCTATATAGGCTGCATACGCCGGATCAAGCTGCTTTGCATTCTTTTGATACCGTTTTTCTGCAATATAGTTTTTCAGAGTATCACCGATCGTGGCAAACGGCTTACGGATGAAATTTTCCTCATCCGCTGCAAACTTACAGATTCTTGCAACCAGATGTCCCTCCGGAAATACTTCATAACCGCCTGCAGTACAGGCGATCACCAGATTCTTTCTCTGGTTGATATAGACATTCTGTCCAAATACACCGTTGAACAGCCATGCACCATCCTTTAAGCACCAGATCTGATATCCGTACCCTTTCGTGAGCGTTGTATCCTCGAATTCCACATGTGTCTGTGTTGATTCGCGGATCCACGCCCGGCTTAAAAGCTGGATGTGTTTTCCATCCCGGATGATCGCACCATCATTTAAGTAAAGCTCACCAAGCTTTACCATATCCTGCAGGGAAAGCTTCATGCCCCAGCCACCGCGTTCAATGCCCTTCGGGCAGCAGTCCCATGTGATATTATGGATACCAAGCGGGCGAAACAGACGTGACTTCAAATAGGCAAGCATAGAACATCCCGCCCGTCTCGTCACGATTGCTGCAAGCATATAGGTATTTAAGCTATTATACGTGAAATCCGTCCCCGGTGCAAAGCTTACATCACTGCCAATAAATGATTTTCGCCAGTCCTCCGCGAAATACGAGCTTACCTCATCGAATTTCACACCTGCAGTCATCGTAAGCAGATGCTTCACCGTGACTTCCTTCATTGCCTTCTTCGTGAAAAGTCCGGTGTATTCCGGGAAGATATCTACCAGCTTCTCATCAAGCGATAACAGCCCTTCTTCCATCGCAAGTCCGACCGCCATGGATGTCACCGACTTGCACATGGAAAATGATACATGCCGGTATCCTGCGCCATAAGGCGGTACATAATGCTCCGCCACAAGCTTTCCATCCTTTAAGATTGCAATTCCGGCGAGTCCAACCTTTTTATCTTCGGACAATGACCGGATAAAATCATGTGTGCTCGGCAGATTGATATCTGCCACCAATGGATTACAGACCTTTTTATTCTCTGCTGTATACGCAGGCACAAACTCTTTGCTGTCATTTCCATGATAGATTGGAAGATTTGATTTCTTCGTCGTTACCATATCATAGAAAGAATCCAGTAATTTTAATTTCAGACTGTGTTGTTCCATCGGCAATCCCCCATTTTATTTATGTAAGTCTTACAAAGCTGCAGGCATCAATCAGACTATCCTGAAAGCCCTCTGTCTGTGTCAGATCAATCACCTGAAGCTTCTCCCGATATACTTCAAAATCACGACTCAATGGTCCGTGGATCAGAAGATCTGTAGCACCGGCAAGCGATGCATTTCCAACCACTTCCAGCTTATCCATGAAATCCTGTGGCAGCATACCAAGATCAATAGCATCCCGCGCATTCAAATAAAAGCCAAAACCACCGGCAATATATACCTTGTCAATATCTCTTGCATGCAGACCTGCTGTTTTAAGCAGACATTTGATTCCGGCATACACCGCCGCCTTTGCAAGCATGATAGACTGTAATATCTCCGAGTTGATATGGATTCCGTGAATCACGATTCCACTGTCTAAGAATTCCTCCGCCAGCGTTCCGTTTGCGTGAATCTTCTCCAGTCTTCTGCCAAGCGCGATTGCTTCAAGCAGACTGTTGCCATACGCATGCTGTTTTCTCGCACATCCCTCAAATGCTGGTCCACAGGCAGTACTCGTCGCCAAATACCGCTCTCCATCTTTTAGAACCATCTCACCGTTTGTACCAAGATCTAAGAACATGTAACGTTCTGGCACTTCTGTATTCCGACTTTTCTCGATATGCATCACACCCGCGATGACATCTCCGCCAAGAAACGCACTGCTACATCCAGATAAGAACACATTACAGTCTTCTTCTATAATCTCAGGATATTCTTCTTCGACAACCGCCATCTGTTCTTTCGTAAATAATTCCTGTCCTGGCACGATTACACTGCCATGTAGCGTCGTTGGAAATGGAGCTTCTCCCATATCTGAAATATCGTACCCAAGCAGGATGGAAATCATCGTTGTATTTCCTGTGATTGCAACAGCATCCAGCTTCACAAGCTCATGCTCCCGCTCGGTATGTTCCACCTGTTTTTTAGTATCTTCAAGCATTTCCTGCAGCAGTTCCACGATCGCAGCGACCGTCTGATCGCGCATTTTCACAAGAAAGCTTATATCCCGTTTCACAGTTAAGATTCGATTTATCACGTCGCTGCCATACAGACGCTGGGGATTCTTCGTACTCCGCTGTGCAAGTACGTCTTTGTCCTCCGCATCGATCAGACAGCTATCAATCATGGTAGAACCAAGGTCTACCGCCATATATATGTGTCGCATATTAGAAGATCGCCTTCGGTTTCTTCTCGATTGGGCGATATCCCTGCTCGGAAAGTACGCGCAGGATCTGCTCCTTGTGCTCCGGTCCAAATGCTTCAATCGTAATCACAAGTTCCACAGCAGAATTACGGTTGATTGTTACGAACTGGTTATGCTCAAGCTTGATGATATTTCCGTTTTCTCCGGCAATCACACCTGCCACACGCTGCAGCTCGCCCGGCTTATCTGGAAGCAATACAGATACCGTGAAGATACGGCTTCTTGCAATTAAACCGTGCTGTACAACTGATGAGAATGTGATCACATCCATATTACCACCACTCAAGATACTGACAACCTTCTGTCCCTTTGGCTCGAGATGCTTCAGCGCTGCAACGGTAAGCAGCCCACTGTTTTCTACAAGCATTTTATGATTCTCTAACATATCAAGAAATGCTACGATCAGTTCGCTATCCTCAACCGTAATAATATCATCCAGATTTTCCTTCAGATATGGGAAGATCTTTGTTCCCGGTGTCTTAACGGCAGTACCATCTGCGATCGTATCTACCTTTGGCAGTGTCGTTACCTTGTCATTGGCAAGGGATGCCTTTAAGCAGGCTGCTCCTGCTGGCTCTACACCGATTACCTTGATGTTTGGATTGAGCATCTTGGCAAGCGTCGATACACCTGTGGCAAGTCCGCCACCACCGACTGGCACTAAGATAATATCTACAAACGGAAGATCCTTTAAGATCTCCATCGCAACGGTACTCTGTCCGGTTGCGACATCCAAATCATCAAATGGATGGATAAAGGTATATCCCTTTTCCTCTGCAAGCTTCAATGCATACTGGCAGGCATCATCATAGACATCGCCATACAGTACAACCTCAGCACCATACGACTTCGTACGATTTACCTTGATGAGTGGTGTGGATGTCGGCATAACGATCGTTGCCTTCACACCATATGCCTTTGCTGCATACGCAACACCCTGTGCATGGTTTCCAGCAGACGCTGTGATAAGTCCCTTCTTGCGGTCTGCATCGGACAACGTGCTGATCTTGTAATAAGCACCACGAATCTTGTAGGCGCCTGTTACCTGCATGTTCTCCGGTTTCAAATATACTTTATTACCACAGGACTGTGAGAAAAACTCACTCTCGATCAGTCCGGTTGGCTTTGTCACTTTCTTCACGATCTCATATGCCTGCTCGAATTTCTCGAGTGTCAGCTTCTGTTCTGTCTGCGCTTTTTCTGCCATATTTTTATCCTTCTTTCCTGTAAGTTTCTTTTATGCAAAACCCTGTTTAATTCATATCAAACAAGTCATCATCTTTCGGAATATTCTCGATATTCTCATCGACGAGAATCTCCACATCCGAACGCATATCAAAATCTGCAAACAATGCATTCACATAGCTGTTCGGATCAAACTTCTGCAGATCGTCGATCTGCTCGCCGATACCAATGTATTTGACCGGAACATTGAGTTCTGACTGGATTGCAATCGCAATACCGCCCTTCGCTGTTCCGTCCAGCTTCGTAATGATAATACCGTTGATCTCGGTCACGGAGCTGAACTGTCTTGCCTGCTCTAATGCATTCTGTCCCGTCGTGCCATCTAACACGATCAGTGACTCCACATTTGCTTCCGGATACTCTCTTGTAATAATGCGACGCATCTTCGCAAGCTCATCCATCAAGTTCTTCTTGTTGTGCAGACGTCCAGCTGTATCGATCAGCAGGATATCTGTATTCCGGCTTTTTGCTGCCGCAACTGCATCGTAGACAACCGCCGACGGATCTGCGCCCTCATTCTGTGCGATAATATCTACACCGGCACGGTTCGCCCATGTCTTTAACTGGTCGATTGCCGCTGCACGGAATGTATCTGCCGCCGCCATCAGCACCTTCTTGCCTCGTGCCTTGTACTGGGCTGCCAGCTTTCCGATCGAAGTGGTCTTTCCAACACCGTTGACACCGATTACCAGCACAACTGTTTTCTTATTCTCAAAATCGTAGGCTGTCTCATCCACCTGCATCTGATCCCGTATAATATTGATTACCAGATCCCGGCATGCCTGTGCTTCCTTGATATGTTCTTCCTTGACACGTGCTTTCAGATCTTCTACGATCCGTTCCGTCGTCTCATAACCCATATCGGACATAACGAGTGTCTCTTCCAGCTCATCGTAAAAATCATCATCTAACTCGCTTGCCTTGAACAAGTTGTTGAAGCTATCTGAAATGCTGTTACGTGTCTTTGTAAGCCCTTCCTTTAATCTTGCAAAGAAGCCCTTTTTCTGTGGAGCTGGAGCTTCTCCTGGCTCATCCGCTGGTATCTCAGCCGGAATCTCTGTATCAACTGTCTCCGAAGGAACCTCAGATATCTCTTTCTCTGTCTCCACTTCTTCTGCTTCTGCAACAGTTTCCTGTGTCTGCACTTCCTGCAGTTCCTCTTCTGTAGTTTCCCCTTTTTTCTTCTTGGTAAACCAACCCATATCTTACACCTCCTTAATCATCCAATTCATTCTCTATCATATTCACCGATACAAGTGTCGAAACGCCCTTTTCCTGCATTGTGATACCATACAGGATATCTGCGGCTTCCATCGTACCTTTACGGTGTGTAATGACGATAAACTGTGTGTCCTTTGTCAGCTTGGACAGATATTTGGCAAATCGCTTGACATTCGAATCATCGAGTGCCGCCTCAATCTCATCCAGCAGACAGAATGGTGACGGTTTTAAACTCTGGATTGCAAAAAGCAAAGAAATCGCCGTCAAACTCTTCTCTCCACCGGAAAGCTGCATCATATTCTGCAATTTCTTTCCTGGCGGCTGTGCGATGATCTTGATTCCTGTTTCGAGCAGATCTTCCTCATCAACAAGCTCAAGGTCAGCCTTACCACCACCGAACAGCTCCTTAAATACTTTCGAGAACATCACACGGATCTCCTTGAATTTCTCCGCAAACTGTTCCCGCATTGCCCGGTCAAGCTCTGCAATAATATTTACAAGATTTGCCTCTGCCTTGCAGATATCATCATGCTGTCCCTTTAAGAACTCGTATCGCTCGGATACCTGCTTGTAATCCTCGATGGCATTGACATTGACATCGCCGAGCTGTTTGATCTTATTTTTCACTGCCGAAATCTCGCGCTTGAGTGATGAGATATCATCGAATCCGGCATCCTTATAGTCAAGTGCCAGATTATAGGTCAGCTCGTATTCTTCCCACATATAATTATTCAGACTTTCCGCCTGTTCGGACAACTTCTCAATCGATGCATTGATCTTGAATGCCGATTTGTCCAGTCCATTGATCTGCTCCGACAATTCCTCACGTTTATGGAAAAATTCTTTGTGACTCTCATTCAAAGCATCTTTACCTGAAATGAGTTCTTCCAGTTTCTTCTCCTTAATCGCGATCATACGGATATTCTCATCGAACTGCTGTTTTAAGCTGTCTGTCCGCTTTGTGAGCGTCGTAACCTCTTCGTTTCCATTGTTCCGCTTTAGATTCAGCGTCTGCAGGTTCTCCTTTGCTACCTGTTCCTCCGTCTTGATACGATGGATATTCTGCATCAGGAACTCATATTGCTGCTGTACGGTATTGAACTCCAGATTCAGCTTGTTAATTGAATCTGAAGCACCCTGCAGCCTACCTTTTTCCTCAGTCACTGCCTGTTCAAGCTTCGCAATCTCCGCTTCCAGCTCGTGAATGGCTTCCTCCTGCTTCTGGTTGTTATCCTTTAATTCCTGCTTGTTTGCATTGATCTCGTCGATCTGCGCTGCAAGCTCACCATTCTCGCGATTGATGCTTGCAAATCCGCGTTCTACCTCAGCCAGCTTTGCCTGTACCTGTTCAAGGTTCAGGGTATATGTATTCATACGGATGTTCATATTCTGGATCTCCGTATTTAATTCGTCACGGATACCTTTTTGTTTCTCACGGTCTTCCGTCAGGAATGTAATCTGCTTCTTATGTTCTTCCAGCTTCACGGAAAGCTTCTCGATCTGTTCATCAATTTCCTCAAGCTCTCGCTTTCGTCCAAGCAGATTTGATGTATTCTTAAATGCACCACCGGTCAGCGCACCGCCCGGATTGATCAGTTCTCCCTCGAGCGTCACGATACGCAGACTCTGTTTATACTTCTTTGCAAGCGCCATCGCATGGTTGATGTGATCGACAACTACGATTCGTCCAAGCAGATGTCCGATAATCGACTGGAATTTCTTATCATATCCAACCAATTCGGATGCGGTACCAACAACGCCCGGTTCCCGCTTTACATCGTTACTCACCCCGGAGCGATCGACGATTGACTGAATCGGCAGGAATGTTGCACGTCCAAACCGGTTCTGCTTCAAATACGCGATCATACTCTTGGCTGTTGCATCATCCTCTGTGACAATGTTCTGGATACTTCCGCCAAGTGCCGTCTCAATAGCTGTCTCATACCGCTTATCTACCTGTATGATATCTGCCACAACGCCGACGATCTTCGGATTCTTCGTCTTCTGCTCCATGACACGGCGAATACTGTTTCCGTATCCCTCGTAACGTTCCGTCAGATTGCGCAACGCTTCCTTCTTGGATTTCAGGCTGACGATCTGGTTACTCGTCTCCGTGACGCCACGCCGGTTTTCTTCAAGCTTCTGGCTGTGATCCGTGATCAGGTTCTGAACAGCCGTAAACTGTCCATTTTTTTCCTGCAATTCACTTTCTAACTCTTTGATTCCAGAGGTAAGCTGTGCTTCCTCCGTCTTTGCTTTTTCTTCCTCGCTCGTATATTCCAGCAGCCGTTTCTTAAGCTCTGTCTTACGAAGGTTGATGTTTTCCAGCATCGTATCGTATCTGCCGACCTTTGCCTTTAACGTACCGCCTTCATTCAAATACTCGATAATATCTGCTTTGGCATCCTCAATTGCCTGTTCCTTCGCGGTAATATCCTGTTCCAGATCCTGATACTGTTTTTTTGCCTCATCAAGCACATCATCTGCCTGATCCAGCTTCTCATCCAACTGGGATTTCTCCTCATACAATCCGGTAAGATCCGCTTTGTGCTTTTCCAGATTCTTCGTCTCTTTCTCAATCTGTTCGAGCAGCCCCGCATCACTTTGCTGATATGAGAGAATCTGCTGGTTGATAACGTTCATCTCGCCTTCTAACCGCTGATTGCTGAGCTTCTTCTCATGAATCTCATTTTTCGATGTATCAATCTTCTCGTTATAGGATTCCAATTGCTGCTCAATGCGTTCATATTCATCCTTCGCTGCCTCGAATTCATCCTTCAGACGTGACGCATCTGTCTCCACAATGGATAGCTTCTCCTCGTAGGATTCCAGCTTTACCTGTGTATCATCGACATCTAAGAGAAATGCATTGATATCCAGCTTCTTCAACTCGTCCTTGAAGATCAGATACTTCCGTGCCGTCTCCGACTGTTCCTTCAAAGGACCAACCTGTTTTTCCAGTTCCCCGAGAATATCCTTCACACGGGAAAGATTTGCCCGCTCGTTCTCCAGTGACTTTTCTGTTGCTGCCTTATTCTTCTTATATTTAACAATTCCTGCCGCCTCATCGAACAGCTCCCGGCGTTCCTCCGGCTTTCCTGACAGAATCCGCTCGATCTGTCCCTGTCCGATAATCGAATATCCCTCTTTACCGATACCAGTATCGAAGAACAGGGAATTGACATCCTTCAAACGGCTGACAACACCATTGATCAGATACTCACTCTCACCAGAACGATACACACGTCTGGCAACCGTTACCTCATTATAATCAATCGGCAGGCTGTGATCGCTGTTATCAAGTGTGATTGCCACATATGCCGAGCCCTGCGGTTTTCGAAGCTCTGTACCAGAGAAAATAACATCCTCCATCTTGGAACCACGTAACTGCTTCGCACTCTGCTCACCAAGTACCCAGCGCACGGCATCGCCGACATTACTCTTACCAGAACCGTTCGGTCCAACGATACCTGTAATACCATTGTTGAATTTGAAAATTATTTTATTTGCAAAGGACTTAAATCCATATATTTCTATGCTTTTTAAATACATACGTTACCTTACCTTTTTCCAGTTGGCTGATGTAGCAGCTCCAATGTCTCAAACGCTGCATACTGCTCTGCTGTTTTCTTTGAATGCGCCACCTTCCGCGCCATCTCCTTGCCGTCTAACACGACGCGCACGGTAAACTGCTTGTTGTGGTCAGGACCTTCCTCCGCCAACAATTCATATTGCAGGTTGATCTTATGCTTCTGCACATATTCCTGCAGCTTGGACTTTGCATCATGGAAGCGCTGTTTATGTTCGATATCCTGCAGTAGAAACCGCTCCACATATGCGGTTGCACATTCCATACCACCATCCAGATAGATTGCGCCAAGCACAGACTCAAACATATCACACAAAATCGAATCCCGGTTAGCTCCGCCCGTCTGTCTCTCTCCCTTACTGAACCGGGCAAACTCACCAAACCGCAAATCCCGTGAAATCTTGGACAACGTGAACTCACAGACAAGACTTGAACGAAGCTTCGACAAATCGCCCTCTGGCATCGTCTGATAATTTTCAAACAGATACTTACTCACGATAAATTCCAGAATCGCATCACCTAAAAACTCATATCGCTCATACGACATATAGCGTCCGACCATCTTTTCATTGACGAAGGACTTGTGCGTGATTGCTGTCTCCAAATGTTTGATATCCTGAAAGGTATATCCAATCAGTGCTTCCAGCTCACTGAGTGATCCTTCATGTTCCATGTTAGTTCTCCCCTTTGTTTTCTTCCTCTACAAATGTACGAATAATCTGATTTGTAACATCTTTTTTCACAAAGTTACGGCACTGTTCGATGGCAGAGCGTACCTCTGTATCCTTGCTGTTGCCATGAATCTTTACTACCAGACCTTTTAAGCCAAGCAATGGTGCTCCACCCTTATCATCCGCCATATACCGCTTAAAGGTTTTCTTAATCGGTTTGTAGATCAATGCACCACCGATCTTCGTCTTGACACTGCTCTTTAACGTATCTTTGATCTCTGCCATAAACATTTTGCCAAGTCCCTCAAAGAATTTGAGCAGAACATTTCCAACAAACGCCTCACAGACTAATACATCTGCCGGACCGTTTGGGATATCACGGGATTCTACACTACCGATAAAGTTGATGTCCTTACACTCACGCAGCAGCGGAATCGTGGATTTCACAAGTTCGTTTCCCTTTTCATCCTCCGCACCGATATTGATGATACCAACACGAGGGTTCTCGATACCCTCGATGTTCTTCATATAGATAGAACCCATCTTTGCAAACTGTACCAGATTCTCTGGCTTTGCATCCACATTTGCGCCACAGTCGATCAGTAACGACGAGCCGTACCGATGTGGAATGAGTGGAGCCAGTGGGGTTCGCTTAACCCCCTTTGCACGTCCAACCAGAAACTGTCCGCCAGCCAGCAGCGCACCAGAATTACCGCCAGAAATACAAGCCGCCGCTCTTCCTTCCTTGACAGCATTTAACGCCAATACCATAGATGAATTCTTCTTTCTACGGATAGCATCCACCGGCGCATCATGACAGGTAATCTCCTCGGTTGCATCGACTACCTCAATCCGCGTCTTATCACATCCGTACTGGTCAATATACGTTTTTAATTCCTCTTCTTTACCGGTTACGATAAAGGAAAGGTCATCATACAGATCCATCGCCTCCGCAATGCCCTGTACAAAATATGCACTTCCATTATCCGTACCCATTGTATCAATTGCTATTACAATCTTTTCCATTCTTTATCCGAACCCTTCCTTGTTATACAACATGATAGACCACATAATCCTATATATTATAGTTGTATCCCTTTCTTTCGTCAAGAAATCAAGGCACAAAAAAAGACTTTTCAACGAGAACCTCTCGATGAAAAGTCTTTTTTTCATTTCAGTGAATTACTCAGCAGAGATGATTTCTTTCTTATTATAGGAACCGCAAGCCTTGCATACTCTGTGTGGCATCATAAGCGCTCCACACTTGCTGCACTTTACCAAACCAGGAACTGTCATCTTCCAGTTTGCTCTACGCTTGTCACGTCTTGCTTTTGAACTTTTATTCTTAGGACAAATGGACATCCTTACACCTCCTTCAAGAATACACTTAAAATCACACTTTGCTTATTATACAAACAAATCTATCTGATGTCAACGGTATTTTTCATTTTTTGATAAAATATTTATTTTGCAAGTGCAACAGTCTCTCTTGCGATTGCAAGCTCCTCGTTTGTCGGTACGACATACACTGGCACCTTAGAATTCTCTGTTGAGATCTTTACCTCTTCTCCACGGAGCTTATTTGCTTCATCATCAATCTCCACACCCAGATATCCGAGATGGCTACATGTATCTTTTCTTACCTTTGGATCATTCTCACCGACACCGGCTGTAAATACGATTGCATCGACACCGTTCATCGCTGCTACATAACCGCCGATAAACTTTGCTGCCTGATAGGTAAATACATTCATTGCAATCTCACAGCGCTTGTCGCCCTCAGCGATTCCCTTGTTCAAATCCCGGAAGTCACTGGACTTTCCTGAGATACCATAAACACCGGACTCCTTGTTGAGCATACTGATGATCTCTGTGAGTGTCTTTCCTTCTTTGTTCGCAATATATTCGATGATTGCTGGATCAATATTTCCACTTCTGGTTCCCATTGTGATACCTTCGAGTGGCGTAAGTCCCATTGTCGTATCAATTGACTTTCCGCCCTCAACTGCACAGATACTCGCGCCACCACCAAGATGACATACGATAATCTTTGTATCCTTGATATCCTTTCCAAGCAATTCAGCGGTACGCTTGGATACAAAGCTGTGGCTCGTTCCGTGGAAGCCGTAACGACGAACCTTGTATTTCTCATAATACTCATATGGAATACCATATGTATATGCATAATCTGGCATAGTCTGATGGAATGCAGTATCAAACACTGCAACCTGTGGAACACCCGGCATCAATTCCTGACATGCACGGATACCGATCAGATTGGCTGGATTGTGAAGTGGTGCTAAATCACAGCACTCCTCAATCGCTGCAAGTACTTCGTCATTGATCAGAACCGCAGAAGAAAACTTCTCCCCGCCATGTACCACACGATGACCGACCGCTGCAATCTCATCCAGATTTTTGATTGCACCAAGCTTCTCATCTAACAGATACTGCAGTACAAGCTTTACTGCTGCGCTATGATCCGGCATCGGTGCCTCAATCTGTATCTTTTCCTTACCAGTTGCCTGATGTGTCAGTGAACCATCTAATTTGATTCTTTCACAGATTCCCTTTGCAAGTACCTGTTCTGTGTCCGAGTCGATCAACTGGTACTTAAGGGAAGAACTACCACAATTAATTACTAATACCTTCATATATCCACACTTTCTCTATCTTTCTACCTGTTATTTATCGAGTGCCTGTGCCTGAACCGCTGTAATCGCAACAACACCGACGATATCATCTGCTGAACATCCTCTGGACAGATCGTTGACCGGCTTTGCAATACCCTGTGTAATCGGACCATATGCATCTGCCTTTGCGAGACGCTGTACAAGCTTGTATCCAATATTTCCAGCATCCAGATCCGGGAAGATCAATACGTTTGCCTTTCCGGCTACGTCGCTGCCCGGTGCCTTGGAAGCAGCTACTTCCGGCACAATTGCCGCATCACTCTGCAATTCACCATCACACTTCAGGTTCGGACATTCTTCATTGACAATCCTACATGCCTCGATCACCTTATCGATCTCTGGATGATGTGCACTTCCCTTTGTTGAATGGGATAACATTGCCACAATTGGTTCTGCCTCTACCAGAAGTTCAAATGACTTTGCAGAGCTCTCTGCGATTGCTGCAAGCTCTCTCGCATCCGGGAACTGATTTAATCCTGCATCTGAGAAAATGAATGTTCCATGCTCACCCATCTCACAGTTTGGTACTACAACTAAGAAGAATGCAGATACCAGCTTTGTATCCGGTGCAGTCTTTAAGATCTGCAATGCTGCACGCAATACATTTGCAGAAGAATTCACTGCTCCTGCAACCATTCCATCTGCATCGCCTGCCTTTACCATGATACAGCCAAAATACAGGACGTTTGTTAAAAGCAGTTCCTTTGCTTCTTCCGGCGTCATACCTTTCTTCTTACGAAGCTCTACCAAAATGGATACATAATCGTTTAACTTGTCGCAGTCATATGGATCTACGAATTTCGCGCCTGTCAGATCCAGTCCATCTGCTTTCTTTATAATCGTCTGTTTGTCACCAACTAAGATTATGTCGGCAATTCCTTCCTGCAAAATCTTATGCGCCGCCTCTAATGTACGCATATCTGCAGTTTCCGGTAATACAATTGTTTTCTTGTTTTGTTTTGCTCTTTTTTTAATTGAATCAATAAATGCCACTGCTCTTCTCCTCTGCTTTTATAGTTTCAACTCATATCTTTCTACATTATAAACAAATCAAGGTTTGTATACAACCAAAAATCTGTAAATAAATGTCTTTTTTCACGTACAATTTTAATCTTTATTTGAGAATCTCAAGACTGCATATCATCCACCGCCGGATTGTCCACCACCAGTCTGCCACGACCATGTTTTTTGCCATAATACATCGACTTATCCGCACGGTTTACAAGGATATTGGTATCCCTACAGATCGTCGGATATGCAGACAGACCAATACATACATTGACTGGAATTTCCTTGTCATCATACTGCACGATTGTCGTCTGGATCTCTTTATGCATTTCCTCTAAGATCGGCAATGCCTGCGTTTCATCGTAGCCCGGCAATACAAGCAGGAATTCCTCGCCTCCATACCGGCAGGCAAATCCCCCATGTGCCCTTGCAAATTTATCGTCAATGGATGCCACCATCTTGATGACCTTATCACCGGCAAGATGTCCATATGTATCATTGATATTCTTGAACTTATCAATATCAAACAGTGCCACAGATAACGGCTGTTGTTTCTTCGTCGCTTCCTCTGCCGCCGCTGCAAACAACTGTCCGAAATAAACACGGTTGTAGATCTGTGTCAGACCATCCTTGCGCGCCATATCCTGTGTCTGTAAATAAAGCTTTGTACTCTTGACAGATACATTATATTCCACCAAGCAGGTTTCATAGTACGAGATTCCCTTCTCGAAAAAATTCTCCTCATTGGATGCGATCAGCATCATACCATACTGCTTGTTGTTGTCGATCATCGCAAGCTTCACCAGACTCTTGATATTTGTCTCACCAATAAAACGCAGCTCCTTTAATTCATCCCCGACCAGCAGCTCCGTCGTCTTCCGGCTCTCGGCAAAATCCGAATAAATCTTCTCAAAATCCTTGCGCAGACGGCGTTCCATGGATGCATAATCCGTCTTGATAATACAGATTCCACGATTGTCCGAATTAACCGCTCCATCCATATACACCGCACAGAGCTTTGGATTCTTTACGTCCATGATTGCATCGACGATCACATTGATATTCTTGTTGATATCAAACGAAGACGCCATATAACGCATGATTTCCGTCTGGGACTCGATTTCCCGGTTTGCCTGTTCCAGATCATTCACGACCCGCGCCAGCTCAATCTTCTGGAAATTCACACGTTCATTTACATTCTTTACCTTTTCCTGATACTCTTTGAGCTTTGCATTCTTATCCTGTATATCATTCCGTTCCAACACAAGCTGGGTATAATACGCCTCATATGCATCGTTTGAATATTCGAGAAGTTCCGTCACAAACAACAGTGTCACGACAAAGATTGCAAGCACCAGCACATAACAGAACCAGAATGTCTCTCTCCGGAACTGCAATGACAGGCACAGATTGATAAACACCGGTATAAGCAACATCATCTTGCGGACTAAAATCGTTCCCTTGTCATAGTGTGAACCAAGAATAATGAATTCCAATGCAAGCAGGAACAAAATCATAAACATACCGACAAGCAGCACGCCCTCGTACGGAACAAATGATACGAAAATACTGTATGTAGTAATCTCAATCAACCGGAAAGTCGTCAAAAACTTCATATTCTTAAACACGCCCATGTGATAAAACACACTGTCAAGCAGTGCAAACACAAACACAACGGTTGCAAATGTCACGCAGACCGGCGTGTTGTCGGTGAACTTCATGACGCGTGATAACACGGTAAGCAAAACCATAAATACATAAAAGATCTTATGATATACTGTGTAATTTTTAATGAGCTTTTCCGTAATATCCTGCATGTCTAGTTCTCCCAATAAATATCGATCACAGCCCCTTCATCGATCGGCTGTATAAATTCCGCATGTATGCCATTTACATTTGTAACAAGACGCTTTCCACGCATCGTAGAAAGATCAAACGGATATACATCCAGAATATCCACAAATGTATAGCTCTGTTTTCCTGTCAAAGTGACAGGTGTTTTATTGACTACAACCGTGATTGCCCGGCTTACAGCTGGTGCTGGCTGTGGCTGCGGTGTCACATTCTGCTCCGCCTCTGTTTTACTTGTATCTTCCGTCACAGGTTCTGTGACCGCTGCTTCGTCTGCAACTTCCACGATCTCATCGTCCGGAATAATCGTTTCTTCCTTCCGGGTGACAAATTCTACTTCAAAATTCTCATAAATCTTCTCATCTTCATCGGCAATCTGATGGTTGACATACGCATAAAAATCCGTCGTCAAATCCATAAATGTGCGCAACTGTCCCACGGTATAATAATTCCGCATACAGACATCATCCCCATCCTGAATCTGATACATGGACGATGCAAATTCACCATTCACAGTTGCAAATTTCGGACAGGATACTTCGTTTCCATTCACCTTAAAGGTCAGCATGCCCGCATATTCCGGAAGTGTCGATAATTCAATCTCCGCAGATTTGCCCTTTGTAGACGGCTGAATCCGGATGTTATCGTTCGCCTCAATCACTGCGTTCATACCAGCGGTCTTTCCGTTCTGGGTGATCACCGCAGCTTCCCCGCTGTACCCACGCACGATCCTTGTCTTTTCATTTATCTTAAATGTGATATCATCGCCGCGCTTCGGGAAGATATCTTCGTTTGGAATACCGTACTGTACTGCCGCATCAAAGATTGTCAGCTTATCATTGTTATACAGCTTCACACGTTCGCCATTTACGTTGACAAAGATGAAGTTATTCTTCTGATCAAAGAAGTTCAAACAGATACCGATTGGTGTCACATAGAGCGGATCTTTCTTGATCCCCTCTACCTGAAAATCAATCGTATTCATCACTTCTTCGCCACGCAGAGCTACACGCTCTGCCGGAAGGTCAAGATCCTCTGCCAGTGTATCTGTAAATCCAGGCAGTTTTCCACCACCGCCGACTACAAACACCGCGCTGACGCTTGTTCCACCATTTAACTCAATGATTTTATCCGCGATCTTCTTCGAGATTCCTTCTTTTACTTCCTCCGTCGTCTGATAGATCTCCTCCGGAGTAATCTTATGGGAGATTCCCATAATATCTTTATATGTAACTGATTTCCGACGCGCACTGACCGTCTTTAACTTCTCTGCCGTCTGGAAATCAATCAGATATTTCTTTACCAGTGCCTCGGTCAGCTCGTCTCCGGCTGCCGGGATCATACCATACGCAATCACGCTTCCATCTTTTGTGATACAGATATCGGACGTTCCGGCTCCGATATCAATCAGTGCAATATTCAAAAGGCGGTACTGCTCTGGAATCGCTACCGTCATCGCCGCGATTGGCTCCAATGTAAGATTCGTCACATACAATCCAGCCTGCTCCACAGCCGCATACAGACTATCCACAACCTCTTCCGGGAGAAATGTTGCAAGCACATCTGCTGCAATCTTCGTTCCCTTGTGTCCTTCCAGATTCGTGATCTCGTAATTGTTCAGGAAATATTTCACAACGGTATAGCCAACACAGAAATATTTCGTTGTCTCATGACTCTCGTTTAATTCCTGCAGAATCTCATTGTGCGCCTGCTCCACGCCGATCAGATCGATCGAATGGATATATTCCTGTGTAATAACTGTATTCTCAGAGAATTCATACTCCCCGTGTCCGATCGCAGTTTTTAAGACACGACCAGCCGCCGCAATGCATACATCATGCAATTTGCGTCCGCCTAACTGTTTCTCTAACTGTTGTTTTACCTCGACAATATCCTGACTGACCTTCGCGATATCATGGATCTGTCCATCGATCATCGAACGGGTGTCATGGTATTTGACAGCCATCGCAACTACATGAAACCGCTCCTGTTCTCTGTATCCGACTGTACCGACGATACTCCGCGTACCGATGTCCAGTCCAAATATTAAAGGTTCCGGATATTTCACTGTTGCCACGCCTGTTTCCTCCTGAAATTAGTCTGTTTTCCCATGATTAATTAAAATTATAGCATCTCCAAGTAAGATATTCAACCTATCTTTTAGTTGTTTTGATGAATTTTCATAGTCTAATTGATTATTTATAGTGAAATCTGCATATTTTCTATAATATGATTCCGGTTCCTGACTGTGGAACATCGCACGGCAGCGTTCCTCGGTATAGCCGCGCTGTTTCATCAATCGTTTGATCCGCGTCTCCTCATCGACATAGATATACCAGATTTCATCGCAGATCTCCTTATATCCATCCTGAATCAGAAGTGCCGCCTCGATCACATAGATCTTCACGTCCTGCTTCCGTTTCTCCTCGATGTCTTTCCGAATCCATGCCTTCACAGCCGGATGCGTAAGTGCATTTAACTGTGCAAGCTTTTCTTTGTCAGCAAACACGATCTGTGCAAACTTCGCCCGGTCGATTGCATATGGTTCCTCTGCCTGCAAAATCTCCGTGCCAAACGCTTCCACAACCGCCTGATATACTGTCTGTCCCGGCTCCATCAGCGTATGGGCAAGCTTATCGGTCTCGACAATATATGCCCCATATAAATTAGACAGGTCATATAATATTTTACTTTTTCCAGAGCCAACGCCTCCAGTAATTCCTAATATCAGCATTCTGAATCTCCCTGAATGTCCTTACTTCGCATCATACCAGCTGTCACCAACATTTGCATCCACAAGAAGCGGCACAGCAAGGTCTGCCGCATGCATCATCTCTTCCACCAAAATCTTCTGTACGATCTCTAACTCTTCCTTCTTTGTCTCGATGATCAGCTCATCGTGGATCTGAAGTACAAGCTTTGACTGCAAATGTTCTTCTTTGAGCCGACGATTCACACGAACCATTGCAATCTTGATAATATCCGCCGCAGTTCCTTGTACCGGGGCGTTCATTGCTGCACGCTCGCCAAAACTCCGTGTCATAAAGTTCGAGGAAGCAAGCTCTGGAATCGGGCGTCTCCGTCCAAACATCGTGACCGTATAGCCGTTTTTCTTCGCATCTTCCACCGTTCGGTCTAAAAATTTCTTAACCCTGCCATAGGTTGCAAAATATTTCTCGATATAGCCCTCCGCTTCCTTTCTAGAGATATCGAGATCCTGTCCTAGACCAAAGGAGCTGATGCCGTAAACAATTCCAAAATTTACCGCCTTTGCTTTCCGGCGAAGGGTACTGTCCACCTGATCGAGTGGCACATCGAATACCTGTGATGCCGTGATCGCATGGATATCCTCATCCGCCTGATATGCCGCAATCAAAGCCGCATCCCCGGACATATGTGCGAGCACACGCAGCTCAATCTGGGAATAATCAGCATCAACAAACACCGATCCTTCCTCCGGAATAAAGACCTTGCGGATTTCTCTGCCAAGCGGCATACGCGTCGGGATATTCTGCAGATTCGGATCTGCCGAACTGATACGTCCCGTCACAGTTACCGTCTGATGGAACTTGCCATGAATTCTTCCATCTGCCCGGATATAACCAGCCAATCCCTCTGCATAGGTGGAATTAAGCTTCGTAAGCTGACGGTATTCTAAGATCTTCGGTATGATCGGATGTGCATTTTTAAGCTTCTCTAACACCTCTGCACTCGTCGAATATCCGGTCTTTGTCTTCTTTCCATTTTTTAATCCAAGTTTCTCAAATAAAATCTCGCCAAGTTTTTTCGGAGAATTGATGTTAAATTCTTCCCCCGCCATTGCATGAATCTCTGCGGTAAGCTCCTCGATCCGTGTACGGAGTTTTTTCCCATACTGATGCAATGCCTCACCATCGACGCGGATACCATTTTTCTCCATCTCATATAACGCATACAGACAAGGAAGCTCCATCTCATCATAGAGTGATTCCATTCCTGTCTCTTTTAATTTCTCTCGCAAAACTGACTTTATCTTATATGGCACAATCGCCTGATATGCCATCCATTTTTGTACTTTTTCGTCTTCAAAGGAGAAATATCCTAGCTTCTCCTTGCCAAGCATTTCCTTCTCTGACGGCAGCGTCACGTCCAGATACACCTTTGCAAGCGTATCGTATTCATATTCCGACTGATTTGGCTGTAACAGATATGCCGCAAGTCCAGCGTCAAATACTGCATCTTCCTCATGAAAATCCAAAAATGAAAGCAGTTTTTTCACGTGCATACATGCTAACTGTACCTGATAATCCCGGCTCAACGCAAGAAGATTGTCTGCAACCATCGCCTCCGTGATAAACATCATAAACCGAATCAGATAGACATGCTCCAAATCCATACAGACCGCAACGCCAAGTGCTTCTCCATCCTGTGTGATCCACGCAAAGGAAACTTCCTTCGCCTTTTGCAGCTTTGCAAGCAGGGCGTTGTAGCCGTCAATCTCATCGATCAATACTGTCTCGAAGGTCAGTTCTTCCTTCTTCTCAACCGAGAACCGCTTATAAAAGCTCTTTAACTCCAGATCCTCAAATAACGTATATGCCTCTGCATTAAACGGATCGTTATACGTTGCCTCTGAAAACTCAAATGGAATCGGGCAGTCCAGCTTGATCGTTGCAAGCGTCTTGGACAGATATGCCAGATCTTTGTTCTCAATCAGATTCTGCTTCATCTTGCTTGCCTTCATGCTGTCCACAGCCGCATAGACACCATCTAAGTCACCATACTCCGCAAGTAGCTTTGCCGCAGTCTTCTCACCAATTCCCGGCACACCTGGAATATTATCCGAAGTATCGCCCATCAGACCTTTCATATCTATGAAAATCAACGGTGTTACTCCATAGGTTTCCACCACATTTTTTGCATAATAATCCTCGACCTCAGTCTTACCATGCTTTGTCTTCGGGATGCGTACGAGCACGGTATCTGTCGCAAGCTGCAACAGGTCACGATCACCAGATAGAATCGTAACGGCAAAGCCTTCGCGCTCACCCTTCTTTGATAGCGTACCGATCAGATCATCCGCCTCAAAGCCTTCCTGTTCCACGATTCGGATGTGCATTGCCTGCAGGATCTCCTTGATTCTCGGCATCTGCTCATGCAGTTCCTCCGGCATACCCTTTCGCGTTCCCTTGTACGCCTCATACATCTCATGACGAAATGTTTTCTTCTTTAAATCAAAAGCAACACAAATATGTGTTGCCTGTTCTTCCTCGATTACCTTCAAGATTATATTTAAAAAACCATAAATCGCGTTGGTATGCCTCCCGTCGTTCGTTGTCATATCCGGGATTCCGTAAAACGCACGATTCATGATGCTGTTTCCGTCAATCAGTAATAATTTATTCATCGCTCTCCGTCTCCTCACTTTCCGGGTGGGTTAATTGATATTCACGTAGTTTTTCATAAAAGGTTGATTCCTTCGGTTTCTGTGCAATCTGCACTTCCTGTACAATATCATTTAAGCAAACGGACATCTCCGAACCAAATGTATCGTAAAAATAAGTATCCCCCTGTGCTTCCAGTTTCATCCGCTGTTCAATATTATATACCTTATCCAGACATTGATTGTATACAAAAAACAAAAATACAACTGCCACTCCAAACACAAGTCCAAATGTGGAGAACTTGAAACGTTTCGCCTGCTTTACACGGTGTTCCAGACGATTCAGTTCATTCTCCAGATCCTTTGCAAAATTCTGTGACAGTTCCTGGTTGTTATCGACCTGATGCATGCCAACGATCAACGTATAGTAAATCTCCAGCTCTTCCCTGCAATTCTTGCAGTACCGCATATGCTTTACAAAATCCGGGATCACATCGTCCGGAAGTTTCTTCTCTATGAATGCCATAATATTTGATTGTGCTTCCAAACATGTCATAACCTACACCACCTGTCATAATCTCTGCCAAAAACAAAGAACCTAGATCGAAACGGATCTAGGTTCTTCAAAATGTGTATCTTAGTTATCGATCAGCTTTCCTTCACCATTCCAGCTATATAACTTACGAATCTCCTCGCCAACCTTCTCTGATGGATGCTCAGAAGCAAGTTTTCTAAGAGCCTTGAAGTGAGCCTGTCCACCTGCGGAAGACATATCAAGCAGGAAGTCTTTTGCGAATGTACCATCCTGGATATCTTTCAGGATCTTCTTCATTGTCTTCTTTGTCTCTTCTGTTACAATCTTAGGACCTGTGATGTAATCACCATACTCAGCTGTATTCGAAATAGAATATCTCATGCCTGCAAAACCTGACTGGTAAATCAGATCTACGATCAGCTTCATCTCGTGGATACACTCGAAGTATGCATTTCTTGGATCATAACCAGCTTCGCAAAGAGTCTCGAAACCAGCCTGCATAAGTGCACATACACCACCACAAAGGACTGCCTGCTCACCGAAGAGGTCTGTCTCTGTCTCTGTTCTGAATGTTGTCTCAAGAATTCCGGCTCTTGCTCCACCGATACCAAGACCGTAAGCAAGTGCAAGATCCTGTGCCTTACCTGTTGCATCCTGATATACAGCGATCAGACAAGGTGTACCCTTACCAGCCTGGTACTCAGAACGAACTGTGTGACCAGGTGCCTTCGGTGCGATCATTGTTACATCGACATCCTTAGGTGGAATAATCTGGTTAAAGTGAATATTGAAACCATGTGCGAACATAAGCATGTTGCCCGGCTCAAGGTTCGGTTCAATATCGTTCTTGTAAAGGCCTGCCTGCAACTCATCGTTGATCAGAATCATGATGATATCTGCACGCTTTGCTGCTTCTGCAGATGTATATACTTCAAATCCCTGTGCCTCAGCCTTAGCCCATGACTTACTTCCCTCGTAAAGACCGATGATGACGTGGCATCCGCTGTCCTTCAAGTTCAAAGCATGTGCATGACCCTGGCTTCCATAGCCGATGATTGCAATTGTCTTGCCATCCAACAGTGACAGATTACAATCTTCCTGATAAAAAATCTTTGCTGACATTATCATATCCTCCTGATTTTGTAAAAAATATTTATCGTTACTACTTAATCGTAAGTAATGACCTTAGTTTCCGCTTACAGCGCCTCTTGTAAGACCTGTCAAGCCTGTACGTACCATCTCAGAAATCTCGAACCCATCCAGAAGCGAGATAAATGCTTCAATCTTGTTGACATTTCCTGTAATCTCTATCATAACGGAATCCGTTGATACATCAACGACCTTTGCACGGAATACGTCCGTCAAGGAAATAATCTGCTGTCTCTCTTCGAGACTTGCCTTGATCTTGACAAGCAGAAGCTCACGGCATACAGACTCTCCATCTTTCAGTTCCGTAATCTCGCAGACATCCTCCAGTTTCAGAAGCTGTTTCTTGATCTGGCTCAAAATACGATCATCGCCGCTCACGGCTACCGTCATGCGGGAATATCTTGGATTCTCTGTCACGCCAACTGATAAGCTGTCAATATTATATCCTCTACGGCTAAACATTCCGGACACACGACTCAGTACACCGGATGTATTATCTACCAAAAGGGATAAGACCATTTTTTTCATAAAATGTTCCACCTTTCTCCTATTATTCGTCAAAAATTATTATCTGCTATTTTAACCCTTTGTTACTTGTCTGTCAATAGTTTGTCAACAAGCTTTACCGCCTCGTTTGCATCCTTGGAGTAACCGTCTGCCCCAATCTCATCTGCAAAATTCTGCGATACAACGGCACCTCCGATGATGACCTTATAAGGAAGGTTATTTGCACGCACATACTCAACGGCATCCTTCATCCGCATCATCGTCGTTGTCATAAGCGCAGATAATCCGATGATATCGGCATGCTCTTCCTTCGCTGCCGCAATGATCTTGTCAAGCGGCACATCCTTGCCTAAATCCACAACCTTGTAGCCGTAGTTTTTCAGCATCAGGACAACAAGGTTTTTACCGATATCGTGGATATCCCCCTCGACCGTCGCCATAATGACTGTACCCTTCGGCTTGGCATTCTCTTCGATATGAAGCAGCGGCGTGATGTATTCGATTGCAAGATCCATCGCCGTCGCACCCGCAATGAGCTGTGGCAGGAAATATTTCTTCTGTTCAAACAACTCGCCAACCTTGTTGACTGCCGGAATCAGATCCTCATCAATGATTGTCTGCGGATCTTTGCCCGACTCTAATTCCTTCTTTACATTCTCCACGATACTGCCTTTGTTACCCTTTACAACATCGTGATAGACACGGCTTCCTTCTTCGGACACACCTGCCACATTCTTGGCAGCCGTCTGTTCGGTCTGGGATAAAGCGACTACATTTTTCACATAAATATTATCCGAATCCTCCTTGGCAAGCAGCAGATCTGCCGCAAGGCTCGCATTCACAAGCATTGCCTGTCCCGGATTACAGATTGCCATTGTCAGACCATTTGCGATCGCCATCGTCAGAAATGCGGTATTGACGTTGATTCGCTCTGGCAGTCCGAAGGAAATATTGGACAGACCACAGATCGTCGGAATCTGCAGTTCATTCTTACAATAGGCAATCGTATCGAGTGTTTCAAGTGCCGCCATCCGGTTTGCACCAACCGTTGCAACCAGACCATCGATGATCAGGGAATCGCGTGACAAGCCTTCCTCGTCCGCGATCTCTAGCAACCGGCGGATAATCTCTTTCTTCTCATCAAGATTCTCCGGCAAGCCCTTGTCCGAAAGCGGAAGGAGTATCGCCATCGCACCATATTTCTTTGCAATCCGCATAAGCGGGCGGCATTTCTTCTCTTCTAATGAAATCGAGTTAATAAGCGCACGTCCCGGATAGATACGGAGTGCTGCTTCGATAATCTCGACATGACTCGAATCAATACAGAGCGGAAGATTCGTCACAGAAATCACTTCGTAAACAGCACGCCTCATCATTTCCAGCTCGTCAATGCCGTTCATACCCATATTGATATCGAGAATCTTCGCCCCACGTTCCGTCTGTTCTTCTGCCATCTGTACAACCAGATCCATGTTTCCTGCACGAAGCATCTCCTGCAGTTTTTTCTTTCCGGTCGGGTTGATACGCTCCCCGACGACTAAGAAATTGCCATCGAGATGGATTTCCTGTACTGCACTCTCACTGGATAATACACGGGTACAGACTGGTTTCGTTGCCTCCGGCTCCACGGAGCGGACAACCTTCTTCAGCATCTCGATATGCTTCGGTGTCGAACCACAACAACCACCCACGGCTCTCGCTCCGGCTTCCACCAAAGCGCGTCCATACTCAGCAAACGTCTCCGGTGTCATTGTATATTTCGTCTCGCCATCGATCAGCTCCGGCATACCATTGTTTGGCTTCGCAAATACCGGAATCGTTGCGTACCGCACCATACGCTTGATCAGTGCTTCCATCTCCTTCGGTCCAGTCGAACAGTTGATGCCAACCGCATCGACGCCAAGCGACTGCAGCACGATCACAGACGCCTCTGGTGTCGAGCCGAACAACGTCTTTCCATCGCTGTTAAAAGTCATGCTTACCATGATTGGCAGATTACAGACCTCTTTAATGGCGATCACGCATGCACGCGCCTCCGCAAGGCTCATCATCGTCTCTACAAAGAACAGATCGACACCTGCCTCCACGAGGATCTGTGCCTGTTCCTTATATACATCCACCAGTTCCTCAAACGCCAGATCACCGACCGGCTGAAGCTGTCTGCCAGTCATCGTCATATCACCCGCGATAAATCCACGATGATTCTCCTGTGCGATTGCCGTCCGTGTCAGGTCAACCAACTGCATGTTCATCTCGCGAATCTTATCCTCGAGATGATATTCGGCAAGCTTGATCCGGTTCGCCGTAAAGGTCGGCGCAAGCAGAATATTTGTTCCTGCCTGAATATATGCGCGCTGCAATTTGATCAGGTGCTGAGGATGCTCCAGAATCCATTTCTCCGGGCATACACCAACCGGCATGCCTGCCTGCATCAGGTTACTTCCGGTTGCACCATCTAACATAACAATTCGTTCTTCAAATAATCTGTGAAAAATCTTTCTATCCATAATTTTGTCTTATCCTATTTCTGTAATAAATTTGTATATCAGTGTCTGGAAATCTTCTGCAATCTTATTCGCAGTTTCCTGCACTTCCTTGTGGTTTAATTCTCCGGTGCTCATACCTGCCGCCATATTCGTGACACATGATACACCAACGATCTTCATACCAGCATGCCGTGCTGCCATCGCCTCACACGCGGTACTCATACCAACCAGATCTGCACCAAGTGTCCGGTACATGCGGATCTCCGCCGGTGTCTCATAGTTTGGTCCGGTCGCCTGCAGATAAATGCCTTCTTCCAGAGTAATTCCCTGCGTCTTCGCCACTGAATCCAACTTTTTTCCAAGCTCTACGTCGTACACATGACTCATATCCGGGAACCTCGTACCAAGTGCTTCCATATTTGCTCCAATCAATGGGGATGGCACAAACGACGTAATCTGATCCGTGATCCGTACCAGCGTCCCCGGCTTGTACGACGGATTCATGCCGCCTGCCGCATTCGTAAGAATTAAAATCTCCGCGCCAAGCATGTGCATCACACGCACTGGCATCACAACCTCCTGCATCGAATACCCTTCGTAATAATGCACACGTCCCTTCATGATCAGCACCGGGCAATCCCCGACTTTTCCAAGCAGGAAACATCCAGCATGCCCTGCCACTGTCGATACCGGGAAATGTGGGATCTCACCATATTGGATCTTCGCATCAATCGTCAGACGATCTGCAAAATCGCCCAGTCCCGAGCCAAGCACGAGCGCTACCTTCGGTGTATATGGCAGACGTGCCTGCACATAAGAAGCTGCCGCCTGCAGCTCCTCGTAAGTTATCTCTTTTTTCATTCCGTATCCTCCTGCAAATTGAACTATTTATTTACAAAAGTGACTTCATCTCTCCAATAGCATATGATTGGCATGCCCGCTTCGACATACTCATATAACTCGCCTGCTTTTGATGGCGGCAGATTTACACAGCCATGGGAACCGCTGTAGGTATAGATTTCTCCACCGAATTTTCCACGCCAGTTCGCATCGTGCAGACCGATACCACCATTGAACGGCATCCAGTATGTGACCGGTGTCTCATAGTCCTCACCAATCAGTGTCGCATGCATCTTCTTATAGGTAAGACCATACAGACCGCCTGGTGTCTTGTGTCCCGGTGTCTGCCCAGATACACAATCACTGTCCCATTTCAATCTGCCATTTTGATAATAATATACATGCTGGTTTGTCAGATCAACCTCCACATAGGTCGAACCGATATCATTCTGCGCACACAGTGCATAGCCACGGCGCTTACATGCTGGTTCCTTCGTGAAGCTTTTCTTCTTTGACAGAAGATCGTACAACTCCTCCGCCTCTGTCTCCGCGTCGATCACCCAGCCATAATACCCGCCATGCACGAGAATCGTCTTCTTATCATGCGTCGTAAATTCACGGTCAGTATCCGCAGTCGTGAATTTCTCCTTAAATTTTTCGACATACGCTTCCACATTACTTCTGCTGATCTGGATACTTCCATCCGAACTGACATATGCCATCTTCGTAAGTTCTTCCTTGGGAATGGTATATGTATACGAACCAAAATCATACACGGCTTCGATATCGACAAATGCATCTGCGTCTTCCTTTGTTTTCAGAATGGACTCCGAATCCGCCAGAATATGTGCTGGAATATAACACTCTTCGGCTTCCACATCCAGTGTAGTATCATAATTTTTCAGAGCATTTATTACCTTCTCATATAACTTTGCCGTGTCAAGCTTCGTTCCCGTCTCCTCTGGAATGACCTTTGCCTCGCCATCCTCCAAAACAACCTTCGCGTCCTTTGATTCTGTCATGGAAGCTCGATCCAGTGCCGGTGATGTCTGCAGGCAGGCTTCCAACTTTTCTCTGTCACAGTTTACTGTATAATCAATCTTATAATCATAACTGTGAAAGCTGTTTACAAACCAAAGAAACGGTGAATGTTTCTTTAACAGTGTATCCACTGAATCCGTCAGTGCAACATCAGAATCCGCATCCCCCAGTACGAAAGTAAAATCACTGTCCTTGAACTTGATATCCAGTGTGTATTTCCGTGCATCCGAAAGCAGCATATCCTCCACAGACTGTACGGATTTTCCTGCTACATTCCTGCCGTTGATCGTCGTATTTACTCCAAAGCGGTGCATATGGAAAATCACGCCACCGATATAGACCGCCAGCAGCGTTGCAACAACCGCAATCGTCACCGTGCGGATGATCCGTTTCTTTCTGCGCTGCCGATACACCGAAGGATCAATAAATGGCTCCTGCACATAGAGACTCACGTGCTTATCGTCTGTTTCTTTCGTTTCTTCCAGCTTCTTGTCGTCCTCTGATTTCTCCGAATCCTCCGCTTTCTCCATCTCGTCTGATACTTCCGTCTCTTTGACTTCTTCCGTATTCGTTATTTCTTCTCTATCCTTTTTTCCCCTGCTCATAGTTACGTCCTTTTTATTTAGTATACAGATTTCTGTTTCTGTATCATATCCCATAGACCGCATGATTGCAACCAAATGCGGAAAATTTACATCTTATTTACATCAATTACGACCATCTCCGGCGGGTTGTTAATCCGGATATGGATCGAATGCATGCCGCAGCCTGCGGTCACAACCATCTTCGTCTGGGAATCCGTGCTCTCATACACCCCATAGTCATACTTCGGAAATGGATGTAACCGTGGAGAGATCACTCCGCCAAGTCCCGGTATCCGTATCATGCCGCCATGATTATGCCCGGACACAATCAAGTCTGGATGCAGTGTACAATATGACCGAAAATAATCCGGATTGTGTGCAAGCAGCACATTGCAGTGATCCGGCTGCATCTTCCCAAGCATGCTGGTAAGCACATCTTCCCGTAGCGGTTTCTTGATCAGCCGCTTATAATACGCCCGGGGCAGATCCAAGCCATACAGGCAGACATTCCAAGGCTCTAAAAATTCATGTGCATTTACCAGCATATGCAGATGATGTGCACCTTTGAGATGCTGGCTGTATTCCTGCCAGATACCATCGGTCTCCCGCACGCATTCAAGCAATCCGCGCTCATGATTTCCATAGGAATAATAAACCGGTGCAATTTCAGTCATCTTCCGGATCGTGTCCGCTGTCACCCTGTTATTCTTCCGTTCGCTCTTCCGACAGACGATCATGTCGCCAGGCAGTAAAATAATATCCGGCTGCTCCGTGTCAATCGCGGTAAGCAGATCCGTGTTCTCAAGACCATATACCTGATTGTGCAGATCAGCGATCATCACAATGCGTAATGGTTTCCGGACTTTCTGACTGATAAAATTGTAACGCACTATCTGAAAATTCACACTCATGGCTTTATTATACCCTATCTTCAGTTATTTCGCCATAAATATTCTTCCTGCAATCTCCGATAAGCTGTATTTTAAGTCAAGCTTCGGCACCGACCGCTCTGCATACAGGATCACTTCGCTGATACACGTTCCGTTGCAGGAATACTGCACAACACCGACCGCACCCCCTTCCTGTATCGGTGCTTTCAGATTTTCGTAGGCGATCACCTGTTTTTCAATCTGATCCGGGTTCGTCGCTACAAGCGTGATCGTGTGCTGTTCCACCGGCTTTACCGTCACCGATTTGCAGGTACCCTTCTGCACCGGGATCTGCAGATCCTCCGGCACGACTTCGGTATCCACATATGGACGGCACCGTGCGAATCCGTAATCAAGCAGCTTCATTGCCTCACTGTTCCGGATCTCCTTCGTCTCCGCTCCCATCACAACTGCGATCAACGTCACGCCATCCCGCGTCGCCGTCGCAGACATACAGTATTTCGCCTGCGATGTATATCCGGTTTTCAGTCCGTTTGCCCCTGTGTAGAGATTCAGGAATTTGTTCGTATTCGCAAGATCAAACTGTGATTCGCCCCGTCTGGTCTTATGTGTGATGGAATCCATCCAGATCGTCGAATATGTAAGGATATCCGGATGATAAAGCAAAAGCTGTCTGGACATAATCGCGATATCCCGCGCCGACGTCAGATGTGTCTCAACCTCCAGCCCGCATGCATTGTCAAAATGCGTATGCTCCATACCAAGCTCCTTCGCCCGCTCGTTCATCTTCTGGACAAACGCTGCCTCCGAACCTGCCAGATGCTCTGCCATCGCCACTGCCGCATCGTTACCGGAGGCCACCTCGATGCATTTGATCATATCCTGCACCGTCTGTTCCTCGCCTGCCTCGAAGAAGCATTGTGAGCCGCCCATCGACGCCGCGTGCTCAGTCACGACAACCGTATCGTCCAGCGCGATATCTCCGCGTTCTAACGCCTCGAAGATCAAAAGCAATGTCATGACCTTCGTCACCGATGCCGGGCGCAGCATCTCATCCGCATTCTTCTCATAAAGTACCGTCCCGCTCTCCAGCTCCATCAAAAGCACCGATTTCGACTGGATTGCAAGCGCATCATTTTCGCCTGCCGGTGCGGTTGTTTCCACAACCGCCTCCGCATCTCCGTCTGTCGCCTCATCGACCGGTGCGTCAGCCCGCACTGTCACAAAACTCCCAAGCACCAGTGCCAAGTTCATAATTGCCAATATTATTTTCTTCATTTCCACTCCTTTTACACTTTCCGTCCGCCTCTAATTTGTACATTATACGAAACAACCTTGCAGAAAATGAATATAATAAGAAAAAGTGTGAAGGAGCATCTGTATGTGTGGCATTGCGGGCTACTTTAACCCAGACCAGAACTATGCGGAAAATCCCAAGCAAAACTTTCATACACTGTCCCGTATGATCAATACGATGAACCACCGCGGGCCGGACACCTACGGTCATACCATCATAAATTCGTGCTGCCTTGCGCACACACGCCTGTCTATCATTGATCTCGAAAATGGCAGACAGCCCATGTCTTATACGAAGGACGGAAACACCTACTATATTGTATATAACGGCGAGATCTACAACTACAAGGAAGTAAAGAAAACACTGCTCCGGAAAAACTATACCTTTGAAACAAACTCCGATACGGAAGTCATCATCGCTGCGTTCTGTCATTACGGACCGGGCTTTGTCAAAGAATTAAACGGTATCTTCGCAATCGCCATCTACGACAGCATGCGAAATACACTCTACCTCTACCGTGACCGCTTCGGTGTCAAACCGCTTTATTATACGAAGACCGGCGATACACTCGTGTTCGCCTCGAGGATTGATACATTGTTTGAATACCCGCGCGTGCGTCCATGCATCGACATGAACAGCTTCAACGAGATCTTCTCCCTCGGACCGGCGAAGACGTACGGCAAAGGTGTATTCTCCGGGATCAAAGAGATTAAACCCGGCGAATATCTGACCTACTCGCCACAGTATATGACATCCCGGCTATACTACCGGATTGAGAGCCACCCGCACACCGACAGCTACGAGGAAACGGTAGAGAAAACCTCATACCTGCTTGAAGACAGTATCCGTATGCAGATGATATCCGATGTTCCGATCTCCACCCTGCTTTCCGGCGGCGTCGACTCCTCGTATGTATCCGCCGTCTGCAGCCATTTCCTGCCGGAGGATATACCTCTTACGACGTACTCCTTCGATTACACTGACAATGCCGTTTATTTTCAGGCGAACAGCTTCCAGCCGAGTGAAGACCGCCCTTACGTTGATATCATGAAGGACTATCTGCACTCGGATCATATCTACCTGACGTGTTCCTACACGCAGCTTGCCGATCTGCTCGAGGCATCCGTCGACAGCCGGTGTCTGCCAACGATGGCAGATGTCGATTCGTCGCTGTTGTATTTCTGTGGGGAGGTTGCGAAGCATCACAAGGTCACGTTGACCGGTGAATGTGCCGATGAGATCTTCGGTGGCTATCCATGGTTTCACCGTGACGCCATGCTGCAATCGAACACCTTCCCGTGGACGATGGATATCTCCTTCCGCAAATCCCTGCTCCACCCGGAATTTGCCGCCAGCATGCAGATGGAAAAATATATCGCCAAGGCATACCGCACGACGCTCTCTGAGGTCGATATCCTGCCGGAGGAATCACCGCTCGATACGAAGAAACGGCAGATTGCCTATCTGAATATCCGCTGGTTCATGCAGACGCTGCTTGACCGCATGGACCGCACATCCATGCAACACGGACTCGAAGCCAGAGTTCCATTCGCCGATTACCGCGTCGTCGACTATGTATTCAATGTTCCGTGGTCGATCAAAGCCAAGGACGGCGTCCCGAAGAGTCTGCTCCGTGCCTGCGCCGCCAAATACCTGCCGGACACGATCATGAACCGTCCGAAAAGTCCTTACCCGAAGACCTATCACCCGGAATACGAACGTGTGCTTGCGAACCGCCTGCGCGAAGTCGTCACCGACACCGCATCGCCGCTCCGGAGCTATCTGAATATCCCTGCGGTGCTAAAGTTCCTCGACGAGCCAAAGGAATATGGAAAACCTTGGTTCGGTCAGCTCATGGCCGGACCACAGATGATCGCCTACCTGCTCCAGGTCGACTACTGGATGCGGAAATATATGTTATAACCCATTACATGAAAAAAGCAGAGGTTGGAGCGATTCACTCCTTCCTCTGCGTTCTTTTCGTGATTGCATCGCATCGTTCCTGTATCAGCTTCTCAAACCGTTCTTTTAGGTGTTCCGGAAGTAACGATGCTTCACACATTGCAACAAACTTCTGCCGTTGCTCTATCACCGCATCCAGCATCTTCTCTGCAGACACTCTGGATATTCCACATGCATCTGCATAAACTAAAAAGTCTTTTCGATGTAGATTCCGTTTCTTTCCATTCATTGCAAGTGCAAACTGTTCCTTATCTTCCGGCATGATTACATTCACCGGAAGTAGATCATACGCGGGTGACAAACTATATGTGCCAGTGCCCTCTCCAGTCTCAATCAACGAGAAATTTTTCAAATGCATATCCGAATTTCCAGCCACAAAGCAAAACACCAGTCTCATAAATAATTCTGCCATATCCAAACCTTTTCGACAGGAATACCGCTCTATGATTTTTGCACACCGCTCATAAGACCCCTTGTATTTATCCTGTGTCAGACGCAAATCAAGCTGACAGAAATCTTCCATCGCAAGCATCTTCGTATGTTCACCATCCTCCACCCGGTCAACGCGTCGCGTAATGTATGCCAGATCTCCATCCCCCCTCATCAGAGCATGCGGAACCGTAGAAATCCCGATTGTATCTGCCATTGTCATAACCAGTTGTTCTGCCTCTGGCAATGCTTCGAACTGCTCTACCTGTGGTTTCAGAATATATCCCGTCGGATAATTCACAAGTGTGAGACGTGGTTTATTTTTTTCTGACAGCAAATGTAACGATAATTTCTTTTGTACCCCCGGAACCGTAAAACCTTTTTGAATTGATTCCATTACAATTGTCGTCAATGTCTGCTCTGCGATATCAATTTCCGGTATCGTATCCGTACCAAAAAAATGCTTTATGCAGGATGCATGCCAACCCGATTCCGTTTCCTTCTTCAATGGTTTTCCACAACATAAACAATTCATACACGTTCCTCCCTTATGGTGACATTTCCAATTGCATCCTTACATGCAACCAGCAAAAGTCCAAACCGATCTTTTAAATCAATCTTCCAATTCCGGCTTACAACACCAAGCAGCCAGCCCTCTGGAATCAATCCATCGAAAAAAGGAAACATTGTTTTCGACTCATACACCTCGTCCGTCAAAGGCAACGTCAATGAAACAGCACTCGCTTGCGCATCTTTCAAATATGTCTGATCGTAGGAAAATGAATATCCTTCATCTGTTTCCAGTAACGTTCCTGCAAATACATTCCGCACATATACATATGCCGTTCGAAAAATCGTATCCATACCTAATCAACCTGCCTTCCCGGAACTGCCTCCATTCCAAACATTCCAAGTGCGATGTTTACCTTGTCCATGCGCACTGTTTCTTTTCCCTGCTCCAATTCACGTACAAAACGCAAACCAAGACCTGCCCGCATGGCAAATTGCTCCTGCGTCAGTCCCGCTGCTTTACGATTCTTTTTTATAAATTCTGCAATCTGATTCATACGATCACCGCCTGTCTTTTTTAGAGCATTTTACACCTTATCGGGTATAAATGCAATGTTTTGTATGTAAAATACACCCGATAAGGTATATTTTATGCTAATTCTCTTTGAATTATACCTTATCGGGTGTAAAAATATTATTTCTTAATATATGTCTGCTTATTCGTCGTTACAACACCACCGTAATTGTTCGCCGGTGCAGCACCGCCCTTCGGTACAAGTACGATCTGGATACCTTCGAGACGCTTGCTGAGTCCTGCGGTTCCGGCAGCTTCGCCGTTCTTCGTCCAGGCAAGCCAGCCGTAGGTCTGTGCATGGACGCGGTAGTATACGTCGTAATGCTCTGCCATCTCGCCGGTCAGTGCGATACGAATTGCTTCAAGACGCTTCGCACGTCCGCTTGTTCCTGCCATCTGACCATCACGGAACCATGTATTCACATTGTTCTCATTGCCCTGCCATCCGATGGATTGTACATGTGTCGTATAGACAATGCTTCCGCTGTATGGCTTGTTCGTTAATTTGATGTTGATGCCTTCGAGTCTCTTTGCCTTGCCGCTTGTTCCGCTCATCACGCCATTGTACTTCCAGCCTTGCCAGCCAAAGGACTGTATGTGTGTACGATATTCTACATTTACATTGTTCTCACCTGCAACAACCGGATTCGCATTTGCTGTGGATGATGCGATATATGCTTCTCCACGGGCAGATTGGATATTTCCGATTGCATGATCGAAGCTTTCACCCTTCTTCACAATCACGATCTGGATTGCCTCGAGTCTCTTCGCAAGACCTGCCGTTCCTGCCGGTGCGCCATTGGCTGCCCACGCAAGCCAGCCGTAAGATTGTGCGTGTACACGATAGTATACATCATACTTCTCTTTATCTACGCCTGTGAGCTGAATCTTAATTGCTTCGAGTCTCTTTGCCTCGCCCTCGGTTCCGTTCATCTCGCCATTTGCGGACCATGGTAACCATCCATAGCTCTGACAATGCGTCGTATACCGGATGCCGAGATTGCTGTTGCCTGCAACCGAAATCTCGATGCTTTCGAGCCGCTTCGCCCTGCCGGAAGTTCCACTCATCGTGCCGTTCGTCACAATGCCCTGCCAGCCGATGGACTGTACATGTGTACGGTAAGAAACCGTAACATCCGGTGTCACAACCGGTGCCGGGGTAGGTGTAGGCGTTGGTTCCGGCTTCGGTTCTGGAGTTGGTTCTGGGACTTTCTCAATCGTCTCAGTAGCAAGAGGCAAATTACAGGTCGTGCCGTCATCACTGATCTTCATGTCTTTTGCATTTACTGTCTGTCCATTTACAAGAATAGACAATCCATCATTTTCAGAAGCAAAAAAATTCTCATTGCATGTTTCCAGCTTGATGCTATGCCTGTAAGTTTTCCCGCCTTCAAAGGCAGTTATCTTCTTATCCTCTGCAAGCTTTGCATTTTCACGCTCATCGGAATACCAAAATCTCACCGGTTTGAAACTACCATCCCTTTGCTCCTGCATTTCCTCCCAATACTCATATGCAATCCTATAATCATCCGCATTCTCACCAGACAATGCTGCAGTTGCCTTCGGTGTTTCTCCCGCCTCATGCTGAAGCGTTACATCAGCTATTTCAATCTGCTTAATTTCTTTTGGTATTGTGATACTTTTCACATTCACAGCATCAATGACTACATAGTCCTCTCCAATCTTTTTATTTGTAATCAGAAAGGATTCTCCGTTAATAATGACCGGTGTTTGTTCCGTAAAACTAACGTCCCAACTCTTACAAGTAATCGTTACCGAATAAAAATATGTCTTTCCGGCTTCAAATTTTTTTAACAACTGACTCTCATCCTTCGGATTCTCAGAATTATAGGAGGAACACCACTTCACCTTATTCCCGTTCTCATCCAGCTCACTCCATTGTTCACTTGAAATATTATATTTTTCAGAATCCTCCTCTGAAACCTTCGCCGTGAATGCCGGGACATCTCCGTCATGAAACTTCAAGGTTGCTCCGGTAATCTTCGCTTTATCATACATCAGTGTACCGTTCTTATATTCCCTATATTTTACCCGTCTTGTATCTCCAAGGTTAAATACACCATTTTCCTTGATGTATTCTGTTGCATCGCTGCCGTCCATATTCGGACTGATACTAACAGATGCTTTTGTACTTTGACAAGTAAAATCCCCACCACCTTTTATTGTGGTCATGGTATCACTCCGCAGGATCACTGAAAAATCTGTATGCCCATACCCCCGGTAAATATAATTCGCCCCTCCCGAATACAAGGAAATTGCATTTTTAACATCCACACCTTCAGGAGCAAGCTTACTATCTGCTGTAATCGTAAGTCTGGCCTCCTCATCACACGGTGTAACATAAATTGTTGCATAAATTCCATACATAGAACCGGTAACGCTACAATCTCCATTAATCCGTAGATACATCTTGGTTTCCTGTTCCGGATTGTAAATACCTGCATTGGAGGAATCCTCTGTACCGCCTTTTGCTTTAATATTTACATTTACCAGATTCACGTATATTGACGATGCAGGATCTCCATATTTTCCCACCGTATTGATCAATACATTTGCTTCCTGCTCCGCACAGGCTGTGATGGTACCATTCACCTCATTATAGTTCCAGTAAGACGCTTTCTCTATGGAAACCGTCAATTTATTTCCTCCGATATATATAGTCTGAGTCTCTTCGTCTGCTGCAAATGCAGTCATTGATTTCATTGAAAATATCATACCAAGGACAAACATGGCGCTTAAAATCCATCTGGTAATATGTTTTCGTTTTTTCATTCCCTCTCTTTTTCGCATATGATCCCTCTCTTTCTTATCTCAGTTAACGATAATCATCATTTTTGCATGATGGTCGAATGCACCTCATAAAATGCACGCATATTTCTTGTCTCCATAACAAAAAAGCACGCTACTCTGATAGTAACATGCTTTTTTTGTAACATATTTTACTTGTTGTGACAACCTTTCTGGGACGAAATGCATTTTTCTGGGACGAACGGTTCCAAATCAACCATTTTTTATAATAATACCGGCTGGATCTGCTCCTTTGCCAGTGCATATTCTACCGTCTCTGCAATCTTTGTCATATCCGCCACGCAGGAATTCGGCTTTTTTACCGCATCGTCCTGTCCAAACGGAACGAAATAGATATGCTTCATCACCATGAGCTTTCCGATATTCTGCAGATTGATGCCAAGCGCATCGTTCGTGGAAATAGCAATGATCACGGGACGCCCGTTCCGAAGGTGCGACTTCGCCGCCATCAAAACCGGAGTATCCGTGATTCCATTTGCAAGCTTTGCTGCTGTGTTTCCCGTGCAGGGTGCGATCACAAGGGCATCGAACAGCTTCTTCGGTCCGACCGGTTCTGCGCCCTGTATCGTGTGAATCGCGCTTCTTCCTGTGATTGTCTCAATCTCTTTCACAAAGGACTTCGCCTCCGCAAACCGCGTATCCAGTTCATAGGCATGCTGTGAAAAAATCGGCGTGATACTCGCCGCCTCATCCCGTAGAAGCTCTATCTGTTTTTTTATCTTTTCGAACGTACAAAATGATCCGGTAATCGCAAATCCCAGATGACAGTCTGACCGCATACCTTATGGCTCCTTTTTGTTAGTCCGAAGGAGTCTCCGTGGCAAGCGCATGCTCGTAGATGCCGGAAGCAATCACAGTTCCTGCTTCCTTTGGATACAGCTTTCCGGGGATACCCAGATAGATGTCTGCCCGGATGCCGTGTGCCTTACAATACGCAAAATCCGTTCCGCCCGGGCTTGAAGCTATATCATAGATGAGAATCGACGGGGAAAACCATTGCAGATGCCCGGCGTCTAAGACCATTGCCGGTATCGTGTTGAACACATAGCTGTATTTATCATAGGTGTAATGATCCCACTGTGCAAGATTCCGGTATCCATATGCCTGCTGTTCGATCTTAGGTTTAAGTTCCTTCCGTCTGACTGCAACATCCACATGTGCCCCGGCTTTTGCCAGTGCATCTGCGATTGCTTTTCCGCAATGCCCATATCCAAGTACAAGACAGTGGCTTTCCAAGAGCACGGCATCTCTTCCGGCGATCGACAGGATTCCCTGTGCGGTGAGCTGCGCATTCTCTGTCACAAGTGTTTCAAGCTGCAGATATGGATGACAGGTAACACCTTTTTCCTGCAGCTTCTGCTGACTTGCCGTTGACAGCAGACCGTGATATAAGATCTGGTCGTCTGTCACATACGCACATAACGCGTCCTCCTCTGCCTCCGAAAGCTTCGGTGCGGTGATCACACACGCATCCGCAACCGGTTCTTCCGGGTTCTCATATACATCATATCCAAGATGATAAAAATATCCGGCGACACTCTCCATCCGCGGATCGTGTCCGAAAACAATGATATTCCGCATACGCTGTCACATCCTCCTTACGATACTCTATTATATGCATACTGCTTGGGAAAGGTCTCTTGCTTCTCAATAAAAAAATGCATCGAATACCGTTCCAATATAATAAGAAAAATCCTTTTTGTCTACTGTTTGTGCTGCATACACCGGATATCCGGCAAGCCGGGTGTCCCCGATGGATACCTGCAGGGTGCCGACCGTGTCGCCCCGTGCAACCGGTGCAGCCAGTCCGCTTTCCGGTACAAACCGCTGCTGTACCGTCTCCGAGTCTGAAAGCAAAACGGTAAACTTCCCCTCACATGTACCGGAAATGGTCGGTTCCAAGCCATCTGAGACCGGAATAGCAGGAATCTGTACCCCTGCAAGTTTGATTTCCCGGTATTCATAGTTTGCATCGCCATATGCAAGCAAGGCTCTCGTATCTGCCCATTTGTAATGCCGGTTATGAGGCCAGCCACACGCGAGCAGTGCAACGATAAAATGTTTCTCTCCGACATTTACCGCCGCCACATAACAATACCCGGCATTCCCGGTGAATCCCGTTTTCCCGGCGAGCACGCCATCCATCCGGTCGAGCAGTGCATTCTTATTATATACCGTAAACTGCCGTGTACCGTCACAGCTTGCAAATGTATACTGCCGTGTCTGGCAGATTGCCTGAAACGCTTCTTTCTGTTCCGACTGCGTAACGCAATACCGCATGAGCTGTGCCAGATCACGAGCGGTCGTATGGTGTACGCCGCCCGCATCCTCGGCGTCTAATCCGTTCGGTGTGATAAAATATGTATCATGCAGTCCGATTTCCGCCGCCTTCCGGTTCATCATCTGCGCAAATGCCTCCACGCTTCCCCCGACCTGTTCTGCCACTGCACATGCGCTGTCATTGTGGCTCTCTAACATCATGGAATACAGAAGATCTTGCAGCACATACCGGTCACCGGCATGAAGCCCTAACCGTACCTCCGGCATCTTTGCCGCGTAACTGCTCACAGTCACAACATCATCCGGATTTCCATATTCAAGCGCGAGAATCAGTGTCATGATCTTTGTCGTGCTAGCCATAGGAAGCGCCTCATCCGGTGCCCTTCCGTATAATACCCGCCCGGTATCCGCATCCATCAGCACTGCCGCCTTCGCATACAACTTCGGTTCCTCCGCCGCAGAAGACGGAACCGGACACCCACAGATCACAACGATCATAACGAGTAGATATACAATATAGTTCTTCATGCTGTTCCTTTCTTATCAAGCTTCTCAGACATCTACTCCATTATATGGATAATTGTGACGAGTTAGACTTTCTAATTGAAATCGTTTCCGAAATCCTGTAAAATAAATAGAAGAATTTTCGACGAAGGATGACGCGTATGGCAACACTTTTTACATCTGAATTAGAGGAAGGTATGGTTACACTGACCGACACCTACTCCAACAGTGGCAAGCTGATCGTACCGAAGGATACGGTGCTTACGAAGAGTATTATCCAGATGCTTTCTGGCAATGATGTTGTATTTGTTGATATCTCTGATATCGTGGAACCTATTGTTGAATCACAGGAAAACGATCTCTCCTCTGCGCTTGACACTGAGAAAATAAAAGAAAAACCACAATACAAAAAATTCGTCCATCGTTATGAGAAAAGCATCTCCGAAATGGGCGATCATTTAAACGATATTGTCTACAAGAATGCTCCGATTGACGTGGATATGATGCTTCAGAACACCATGACGACGATGAAAGCGTTAAATGACTCCCCTCTCAGCATCTTCACAATGCTTTCAACCATGAAAAACTATGATGATTCGACCTTTAACCATTCATTAAACGTCGCGCTCATCTGCAATATCTTCGCTGACTGGCTGAATCTGTCCGAAGATGACAAGAAACTCATCACCGCCTGCGGTCTGTTCCATGATGTAGGCAAGCTGCTGATTCCGGATGCGATATTGAAGAAGCCGGGCAGGCTCACGAAGGACGAGTTCGACATTATCAAAACCCATCCGGTCAAAGGGTATCAGCTGTTACAGAAGAACAAGCTCGATCCGCATATCCAGTATGCCGCCCTGATGCACCACGAGAAATGCGATGGCTCCGGCTACCCGATTGGCTTAAAAGGCAACCAGATTGACTGGTGTGCCCAGATCGTCACGATTGCAGACATCTACGAGGCTATGACAGCAAAACGCGTCTATCGCGGACCAATCAGTCCATTTAAAGTCATCAACATGTTCGAGGAAGACGGACTAAAAAAATACAATCCAAAATACCTGCTTACTTTCTTAGAACACGTGGTAAACAGCTATATGAATTGTAAAGTCCGTTTAAGCAACGGTGAGGAAGGTGACATTGTCTTTATCAACAAAGTCCGTCTCTCCAAACCGATGGTAAAAACAAAGAATAATTTTATCGATTTGTCGAAACAGACTGATATTAACATCGACAGTATATTATAAATGGGTATCTGCAAACAGATACCCATTTTTCTATCTCTCTTTATACTTCTACTTTGATATTTACTTCGTCCATTGCCTCCTGACGGAATCGTTCGATCTTGTCCGGGGTGATAGATGGAAGCTCGTCCATCGAAGAAACACCGAAACATCTTAAGAAATCCTCGGTTGTTCCAAACAGGATTGGTCGACCGACCGCATCCAGTCTTCCGACTTCGGTAATCAGATTGTATTCTACCAGACGATTGATTGCATGCACGCATGATACACCACGGATTGCTTCGATCTCCTGTCTTGTGACCGGCTGCTTATATGCCACGATGGAAAGTGTCTCCATCAGTGAATCCGTCAGACTATGCTTCTTCGGGATATTCACCAGACTGGATAAAATATCATAATATTCATTTTTCGTACAGAGCTGATATGCATTCTCCAGCTTAACAATCTTGATGCCGCGATCCTCTTCCTCGTAACGCACCATCATATCGTCCAGAATCTTCTGTACTGTCTTTCCGTCTATCTGCAGCACATCTGCCAGATCCTTCAGCTCAACTGCATCGCCCATGGAAAAAAGGATTGCCTCAATGGCAGCCTCTGTCTTTTTTACGCTTTCTTCCATCTATGTATCTTCCTCTCACTTTCCATCTCTTTGTCTCTATGCTTCCAGCGAATCGATAATGATATCTCCAAACAGCTCATCCTGCCGGATCGTGATATCGCCAACCTTCATCAGCTCTAAGATTGCCATAAAGGTTACGATGATATTAATCTTCGTCGCCTGAATCTCCAGCAGTGTCTTGAAATTAATACCCTTTAGTCCTCGGATGCTCGCCCGGATATCGTCCATCTTATCTTCGATCCGCACTTCGTCCTTCTCGATCGTTCCGAATTTACTACGCACCGGATCAACACGGTCAACCGTACGCTTCATCACCTGGGTAAATATCTCATTTAACTTCGCGAGTGTCACATCTCCGATCACCTCTGCCGGATCAATCTCCTCTTTGTATTCGAGGACTTCCTTCGGAATCGTCGCCGGCTTATAATAGTTCTTTCCGGCATCGAGGTTCATATCCTTCAGCTCGAGCGATGCGTATTTGTACATCTTGTATTCCAACAGACGACGCACAAGCTCGGCACGCGGATCCTCCTCTTCTTCCTCTTCCTTCTCCTCGCGTGGCAGTAACATCTTCGCCTTAATAGAAATCAATGTCGCTGCCATCACGAGAAATTCACTCATCACGTCCAGATTTTCCTCCTGCATACGATTCAGGTAATCCAGATACTGCTCGGTAATCTCGACGATTGGAATATCAAATATATTAAATTTGTTCTTATCGATCAGATGCAGCAGCAGGTCAAGCGGACCTTCAAACTGATTGATCTTGAATTCTAATTTTTCGTCCATACCCGGCTATTCTATCATCTTTTAGATAATAATGCAAACCATTCCGCCGTTCGAATCGTTGACGATTTTCTCCATCGTATCCTGTAATTTCTGCTGGCTTTCCTGCGTGATCTTGTTGACCTTCGCCGAAAGTCCATCCTCCACAAGCTGGCGCACCGTCTTACCAAATATATTCACGTCCCAGATATCGTCCTGCTTCTCCCCATCCTGATGGATATATGCGATCAGATCTTTCGCCTGTTCCTCGGAGCCGACGATCGGTGCAATCTCAGTCGTGATATTCGCCTTGATCAGATGGATGGACGGTGCCTGCGCCGTCAATTTCACGCCGAACTTGTTTCCGGACTTGATGATCTCCGGTTCACCCAGCCGGATATCGCCTGCATCTGGTGTTACCGAGCCATAGCCGGTCTTAAACGACTGCATCAGCGCAGTACTTACCTTCGCACACTGGGACTTTGTTGCAGCAAGCGACTTGACTGCTTTCATGAAATCGTATTCGTTCTGGATCGGTTCACCCATGATCTCAGAAAGCATTGCATAGTAATATTCCGGTTTTAATACAAGACGGATCTCGACAGAGCCATCTGCCAGGTTGAGTGCCTGCATCTCGATGGACTGCAGATATTCATCCTCGACAAACGCATAGTTCGTCGCATCCTTCATCAGATACATCTGACTAAAGATCTGGTTTGTCTTCTCCACGATTTTCTGTTTGATTGCATCCTTCATATCGAGTGCTTCCACCCATTTTGGGATATCAAACTTCACGCAGGTCACCGGGAAATCCAACAACAGTGCTTCAAAAATATGTACGACATCGGCTTTCCGCAGCTGGTCACAGTTGATCGGCAATACCCCGACACCATACTCTGCTTCCATCTGCTGTGCAAGCTCCAGTGTCTCCGGGCTGGCTGGCTTTCTCGTATTTAAGATCACGATAAACGGCTTGCCGAGCGTCTTTAACTCCTGAATCGTCTGTGTCTCCGGCTGTATGTACGCACTTCGGTCAAGCTCCGAGATTGTATCGTCACAGGTGACAACGATGCCGACGGTCGAATGGTCGTAGATGACCTTCTTTGTTCCAATCTCTGCCGCCTTTGTAAACGGGATATCATAGTCAAACCACGGTGTCTTCACAAGCCGTTCCTTGCCGTCCTCCTCGTGTCCCTCTGCGCCCTGTACCATGTATCCGACACAGTCAATCATGCGGCATTTGAAATGTACCCCATCCTCAAACAGCACTTCAACCGCTTCCTTCGGGATAAACTTTGGCTCGGTCGTCATCACGGTTTTTCCGGCAGCCGACTGAGGCAGCTCATCCATGGCACGCTTCCGATTATTATCATCCGCAATCGCCGGAAGCACCATCAGCTCCATAAATCGCTTGATAAAGGTCGATTTTCCTGTCCGCACCGGACCGACCACACCGATATAGATCTCGCCATTGGTTCGTGTTTCTATATCCTTATAAATGTTCATCCAAGCACTAGCCTCCTATATTCCTACCTGACTATGTTCAATAACTCAATATAATATATGTCCGGCTACATGATTTATTCCAAAAAAATAGAAGCCGTCCTCTGACAGCTTCTATTTCACTTCTTTATTGATATATGTCTCTAGGCCTGCTCATTGTCCCATGCAAGTCTTGTCGATTCAGAAGTACGGTTTCTGGTGAGTAGCATCTTCATACCCTCTTCTGCGTTTAAATCCTCAAACAACAACCGATTGACGACCGACACGATCGGCATCTCCACACCATATTTCTGGCTGAGTTTGTAAGCTGCCTTTGCAGAATACACGCCCTCAACAACCATCTGTACTTCATCCATTGCTTCCTTATAGGTCTTACCCTGTCCCATCAGGAATCCTGCCTTCCGGTTCCGGCTATGCTTGGATTCACAGGTCACGATCAGATCTCCAATTCCGGAAAGACCTGCAAATGTCTCAAGCTCACCGCCCATCGCAGTTCCAAGACGGATGATTTCCGCTATACCACGTGTGATGATCGCAGCCTTTGCATTGTCACCACAGCCAAGTCCATCGCCGACACCTGCCGCAAGCGCGATAACATTTTTCAGTGCCCCGCCAAGCTCAATACCGATCACATCCGGGCTCGCGTACACACGGAAGTAATCGTTCATAAATGCATCCTGGATCATAAGCGCGGTCTTCTCATCCTTCGCACCGGCAACCACGGTTGTCGGCATACGCTTTCCAACTTCCTCTGCATGGCTTGGACCGGATAAGACGCCAACCTTGCACTGTGGAATCTCTTCGTGTATTACCTCTGTCAGAGTCTTGAGGGATTCATCCTCAATTCCCTTCGATACATTTACAATTGTCTGTGCCCCTGTTATGTAAGGTGCGACACGTTTCGCCGTGCTTCTGATAAATGGCGATGGAACGACCATCACGAGAAGCTCTGCATCCTTGCACACCTCCTGCTCATCTGTCGTAAAACGCACCGAATCCGGCAGCTTCACGCCAGGCAGCTTCGTCAGATGTTCCCGTTTCGTGTCAAGCATCTCAATTTCCTTTTCGTCCACAGACCACACAGTAATATCATGTCCATTGTCTGATAACAGTACCGTCAACGCTGTACCCCAGCTTCCGGCACCCAATATACCGATCTTCATACGTTAACCCCCTTTATGAAACCGCTTTTTTCGCGCCTAATTTATTTTCCTCATGATGCAACAGCCGCACGATGTTCGCATGATGCCGCACGATCGCCATTCCGCAGATCACGGCTACCACGATCACGCTCTCCACCATCGCATGATACGATGGTGCACTCGCCAGATCAAAGCCGTATTTCCCATGGAATGCGAAGATCGCATACTCGATACAGAACATCGTCACGATGGTGATGGAACCAAGGGAGACATATCTGGTAATCGCTACGATCACAATAAACGCAATCAGACAACTGACGATAATCACAGGATCTAAGAAACCAACGATAATCCCAGCGGTTGTCGCAATTCCCTTTCCTCCCTTAAAATGCAGATAACAAGGGAAGTTATGTCCAAGCACTGTGCCAAGTCCGGCATAGGCAAGATACAGATACACCTCGTTTGGATACAAATGTCCGATCACAACATGCACGATCGCACTGATGATGATTGCCTTGAACAGATCGCCGATAAATACGATCAGTCCGGCTTTCTTTCCGAGTACCCGGAGGGCATTCGTTGTTCCAGCGTTGCCGCTTCCATGCTCTCTAATATCAATGCCTTTCATTCTTCCATAGATATACGATGTCTGAAGCAGTCCAAATGCATAGCCTGCCACCAGACAGATCACTCTCGCTAGTATCATGATTATTTTTCTTTCCTCTCCCGTATAATGAACTTCAGCGGCGTTCCCTTAAATCCAAACGCCTCCCGTATTTTATTCTCGATGTATCTCGTATAAGAAAAATGCATCAGTTCTTTATCATTGACAAAGATGACAAACGTCGGCGGCTTCACAGAAACCTGTGTGATATAGTAAAGTCTCAGGCGTTTACCCTTGTCTGAAGGTGGCTGGTTCAAAGCAACTGCCTCTGCCATGATCTCATTTAAGACACCAGTTGCCACACGAAGCGAATGGTTCTCGATAACCATGTCAATCGTCTCAAAAAGCTTCGGCAGACGCTGACCGGTCTCCGCAGAGATAAAGAGCAGTTCCGCATACGGCATATACGAAAGCTTCTCACGCACATCCTCGGTGAACTTCTTCATTGTCTTGTCATTCTTCTCGATTGCATCCCATTTATTGACGGCGATAATCATACCCTTGCCGCGCTCATGGGCGATACCTGCGATCTTCGTATCCTGATCGGTAATTCCCTCCGTTGCATCAATGACGAGCACTGCCACATTGCATCGCTCGACCGCTGATACGGTACGGATGATACTGTACCGCTCAATCTCTTCCTTGATCTTATTCTTCCGGCGCAGTCCCGCCGTATCAATAAACACATATTCTGTGCCATTCCGCTTGATCGTTGTATCGATCGCGTCACGCGTCGTACCGGCAATGTTCGATACAATCACACGATCCTCGCCGAGTAGCTTGTTGATGATGGATGATTTACCAACGTTTGGCTTTCCGATGATTGCAATACGTGGGCGCTCATCCTCCTCTTCCTTCAGTGCATTCTCGCCGAAATGCTTGACCACCTCGTCGAGCATATCGCCAAGTCCAAGCTGGGATGCCGCTGAGATCGGCTGTGGATCACCCAGTCCCAGATTGTAAAACTCGTATACATCCGGCATAAACTTCTCGAAGCTGTCCACTTTATTGACAACCAGCACGATTGGTTTCTTCGAACGGCGTAACATATCTGCAACCTTTCCGTCCGCATCGACAAGTCCCTGACGGACATCTGTCACAAATAGAATCACATCTGCGGTTTCAATCGCGATCTCCGCCTGCTCCCGCATACTCTTCAATATAATATCGTTGGATTCCGGCTCGATACCGCCCGTATCCACAATCGTAAAATTATAATTTAACCATGTCACATCGGCATAGATTCGATCTCTTGTAACACCTGGTGTATCCTGTACGATCGAGATACGATCGCCCGCCAGCGTGTTAAACAATGTAGATTTACCGACATTTGGTCTGCCGACAATGGCAACAACCGGTCTACTCATGTTCGTTCTCCATTTCTATCATTCTGTTAAATAATCCCACACCGCTTGATTGTACAATAATCACCGGTACTTGTAAAGCGTTTTGCAATTCCTCAACCGTCATATCATCGAGAAAAATCGGCTCATCCGCCTTCACAATCTGGCTTGGAAGGAATAACGCCTCTCCCAGATCCTTGCCCTGTAACTGCTTCACGATATCCTGTCCGGTCAGAAGTCCTGTCACCGTGATCTTCTCGCCGAAGAAATCATTCCGGATTGGGAAAACCTGCAGATCAAGCCCCGGTGCCGCCTGCTTGTATATCTCTGCAACCTGACAGACATAGTCATAGGCGATCAGTCCGGTTATCGTCGAGACCTTCCGTTTCCCAGCCCACGGCTTTCCGTCATGATCTTCGAGGTAGATATCCACGGCATCCTGTGCCTCTGTTAAAAACAGCCGCGTCATGCCAACACCATTTTCCAGCTGGATATAGCCGTCATAGCGGTCTTCCCCCGGCATATCATAACCTGCTGTGATATACCACTCATCACTCGCATGCACGAAATGCTCGCCAAACTTCTCCATCGCCTGCTGTTGGAAGCCCTCGATAATCGAGATGACTTCCCTCGCATCCTCTTTCGTGAAGCTCTCCAGCTGACAGAGCCCATCCCGGTACTTGGACAGTCCGACCGGTACGACCGACAGACTCTCGATCGTCGGTGCATAAGCGAGCAGATCCCCGATCGTCCGGCGCAATTCATCGCCATCGTTTAGCCCCTTGCAGAGCACAACCTGTGCATTCATCGGAATATCTGCATCGTAGAGCATCTGGATATAGTCCATGACCTTCCCGGCGAACCGGTTGTGCAGCATCTGACACCGGAGCTCCGGGTTCGTCGTATGCACGGAGATGTTGATTGGCGCTAACTTATAGTCGATGATTCTCTGGATATCCTTCTCCTTCATGTTCGTGAGCGTCACGTAATTTCCCTGCAAGAAAGACAGACGCGTATCGTCATCCTTGAAATAGATCGTCTCACGCATGCCCGGCGGATTCTGATCGATAAAACAAAATACGCACTTGTTGAAGCAGCTCCGGTATTCGTCCATCAGAGACTCCCCGAACTCCATGCCGAGATCTTCGTCGTAGTCTTTCTCGACCTCTAACAACCATTCCTCACCGTTCGCTTTCTCGATCAGCACTTCGAGGTATTCGTCGTTCACGATAAAGTCGTAGTCAAATATATCTTCAATTTCTTTGTCATTGATGGCAAGCAGAAAATCGCCTTCCTCGATTCCGAGTTCCTCCGCAATTCCACCTTCATCAACCTTTGTTATTTTATGTCGTTTCATATCTGTGTCCTAAATTTCTGTATTAAATGGATTGTATATTTCAATCCCGGCATTCCTCTGTTGATTCGCATAGCATAATCACGCCACCCAGATTGCCGCGTCTGCCACCGGATGCCCGATGGGAGAATAACAGTTCCGGATTGCAGCAAGTGCAGATATCCGGCAACGCAATATGCTCCGGCAACACACCTGCATCCGTAAAATTATAATAGCACGCCTGATGTAAATCAAGCTGATATTTACCATTTCCCTTGTCTTCTAATAGTATCTTCCGTTGTTCCTCTGTATATACGCCGCACGCATCTGCCACATCCTTGCTTACCTCGTAGCAGGCTTTGCAGATGGATGGTCCGATCGCGCAGATGATATCCTCCGGCTTAGAACCATAGAGTTCCTGCATCTTCTGTACGACTACCATACCGATACGCCCAACGGTGCCGCGCCATCCGGAATGTGCCGTCGCAATCACGCGCTGCACTGGATCGTACAGAAACAGCGGTACGCAGTCTGCATAGAACGTCATAAGCGGAATTCCAACCTCCTGCGTGATGAGTCCGTCAATCTCCGAGAAATCACGTTCCCGCACGATACCCTTTCCACAGTCGTCCTTCGTCACGATCCGCAGATTCGTCTTATGTACCTGATCCGAGAACACGAGCTTCGTGTAATCGTACCCGCACGCCTGCGCAAACCGTCTGTGATTCTCCATCACAGACGCTTCCTCATCGCCACGGGTAAAGCTCAGGTTCATACTTCCCAGATATCCCTTGCTCACACCGCCCAGTCGCGTCGAAAACCCGACCACGAGCTCCGGATATGCGTCAAATATTTTATACCGCAGCACCGGAACCGGGACGGATACACCCTCCACCTTCGCATTCTCGAAATACGTGTTGCGTTCCCGTAAGAAATGCAGATGTTCCTCTGCCCGCGTCACAAGTGCCTCTGGATTTATTTTCAGATCAAACTGTACTGGTTTCATTTATCTGTTCCTGTCTCTTCCTGTTTTATTCTATCTTTTTCTATCATGCTTAAGCTTACCTTGTCATCACAAAATCAAACGCATTCTCAACATGCGTGATGGAATCTCCATTGATACCGATCACATCGAACCGGATCGGTGTATTTTCAATGCTTATTTTCTTCTGATTCAGGTAAAAAAGCGCAGTCTTCGAGATTTGCCGTATCTTCGCACGTGTGACTGCCTCTAAGGCATCCCCGCTTCTGCCATTCGCCCGGTATTTGACCCCAATGAACACGATACACATGCTGTCCCGCGCTATCAGGTCGATCTCGCCCTGCCGTACCCGGTAATTCTTCTCAATGATGAAATACCCTTTCTTCTTCAGGTATTCCGCGGCAAGCTTCTCCTTCTCCGTCCCGACCTGCCTTTTATTGTACGATCGTTTCTCCATAGCTATCCCCACTTATCTATTTCCCAAGCTTCGCGCGCAGCTTATCCATCCGGTCGACATAGACTAAGATCTCTGCCACGACGCCATACAGCTCCGGTGGGATACATTCACCGATATCCAGGTTCAACAGAGTGTTCGTAAGGTCGGTGTCCTTATAGAGCGGCACATCACTCTTCTTCGCCGTGTCAATGATGCGTTCCGCAATCACACCTTTTCCGGACGCAACAACCTGCGGTGCCTCATTTCCCGGCTCATAGACTAAGGCAACTGCCTTTTTCTTATCATCTTTTTTCTTTGTCTCTACATTAAAATTCTGTGCCATCTATTTTCCCTCTGTTTCATCCAATCCATGTCTCACACGTTTTTTCTACAGATTCCTGCACTTTGTACATTGCATTTTTCAGTTACATCCGCACATCAAACGAATACCGCTTCACGCTCTTCTCGATGTCGTCGCCGAACATCTCCTTTACCACGGCATTTTTCTCGGTATCCGGGTGCAACGTCGGCTCCCGCATGATTACCTCATTTGTCAGGGAATACCCATTCTCCGCAATCGCCTGTTCGAGCTGTGTCATATGTGCATCAATGATCTTCGCACTTTCCTCGTCTTCCACATAAAACTTCGTGTGAACTATCGTCCCGCGCAAAGACACATGCACATCTGTCGGTCCTAAATATTCCATATCCAGATGTAGCAGGGCGCTGACATCTTCCTTTTTCTCCTGCATTCTTTTTTTGTTCACATAGACGAACAGATCCGCATTTCTATCTCCGCCTTCCATACGCATCGGAATCTGCGCATATGGAAACAAATTACTTAAGTTCTGCAGGAAATCAATCCGCTCCTGCATGCCCTTCGCAGATTCGGACAAATGTTCTCCGGATGAGCCTGTATGGCTGCTCATCTGCTGCATCAGGCGGTCCATCTTCTCATAGATTCCTTTATACAGATCGGAGACCTCCTGTGGGTTCTGCATCTTCTCCGGATTCAGCGTGAACTTCTCTTTCACAGCTGCCGCTAACAACTCCTTCATGCCGTCCGATGTGAAAAACTCCTTCATTGTTTCGGCATTGATCATTGATTTATCCGCGGCGCCCGCCACAAGTGCCTGCAGATGATTCGCAAGCTGCATCGTCGTATCTGACTTTGCAAGTACCGTCTGTATCGTCTGTGCATCAAAATGCATATCCTGTAACTGCTTCGTAAGTCCGGTAAGCTGTTCTTCAGTCATGCCGAACTTCTCCGCATAGGTTGTCAGCTGCTCCGCGGATAATACAGGTGGATTGCCCGTCATGTCTGTGGCTTGCAGCTGGTCACCAGCGCTTACTGCTCCTTGCGCAAACAGCACATCACCTGTCGTCTGCTCTAACTCCTGCAGCATCGCGTCTGCATCGAGTACCGGAAGATCCTGTGCATCGGACAACACCTGCAGCATCTCCCGCATACTGTCCGGCTCGGACATATACGCCGTAAGTTCCTCGGTCATCCCGGACAACGCCTGCATCATCGCATGCTGGTTCGTCTGATACTGCTCGAAGCCTGCAATCGTCTGCTCCGTCACCGGAAGCTGCATCTTGTTCATGGATACAAGCGTCTGGATCGGCGTATCCGGGTATTTATATGCCTGCTGCAGTACCTTCTGCATGCTGGCACGATCGACCGGCATATTCTCATTTAACAGTGTCTCAGCGATCTGATAGTTCTTGTCCGACGGCGAGAGCTGGTTCTTTTCGAGCAGATCAAAGATCGTCTGATCCTTCATCGCCTGCATATCCGACGCAAGCGGCTGAATCATCACCGTGTTTTCGGAATTCTCCTTTACGAGAAACGCAATCGTATCACCCATATTGAGGTTCACCGCTTCCACCATCCGCGCCTGCAACATCATATTTCCATCCATCTGAATCGTCACCTGCGAACCATTCACATCGACGATCCGCCCCGTAAAGGTCTGCCCCTCCTGTGCCTGTGCCAGCGCAGCATTGCCAGACGCCGTCTGCGTATTGTTTGCAGCTACGTTTTCCGGTCTGGCATTTCCTATCGTACCGGTCTGATACCGATTGAATTGAAGATTTCCGTTATCTATATTCATACATATTCCTTAATATACGTTCTTCGATGGATCTCGCAAGGTCCAAGCTTATCAAGACCGGCATAATGCTTCGCACTGCCATAGCCCATGTTGCTTGCAAAATCATAGCCTGGATACACCTTATCATATTCTACCATCATACGGTCTCTTGTCACCTTTGCAACGATACTTGCCGCCGCAATACTTGCAGACAGCGTATCTCCCTTGATGATCGGCACCTGCTTGATATCGACCTCCGGGATACGCACCGCATCATTTAATAAAATATCCGGCTGTACCTTCAGATTCGCGATTGCCATGCGCATAGCCTCGTAAGTTGCCTGTAAGATGTTGATCTCGTCAATCCGTTTCTCTGAGACAACACCAATACCATAAGCAACTGCTTTCTCCCGGATAATATCGTATAAGATCTCCCGTTTCTTTCTTGGCACCTGCTTGGAATCATTCAGATGCAGAAGCATCTCATCCTCCGGCAGTATCACCGCACATGCCACAACCGGACCCGCAAGTGGTCCTCTGCCGACTTCATCTATCCCACATATATATCGGCTTCCCATCGCATGATACTTACGTTCAAACGCAAGCATTTTCTCGGAACGGACATATTCTGCCTCTAACTGCACCAGCTTCTTTTTCGTCTGCTCCACAAGTGTCTGCACCCCGCTTCGAGCATCGGTGCCATAGGTATGTATAAACTGCTGCAGCATCGGCTCATCATCTGGATCGAGTGCCTGATACGCCGCCTTGATCTCCTGTATCTTCATCGTTTCCTACTCCTTTGTTAAATGCAAAATAAGGACTGTGCATATACACAGTCCTATATTGTTATTTAATCAGTCCAAAGCTCTTAAATGGATAGATTCGCAGGACAACCTTCCCGACGATATCCTCCCGGCTGACATTTCCGACATCCGACCATCGGCTATCGATACTGTTGTTCCGGTTATCTCCAAGCACAAAGTACTCGTCCGAACCAAGATAAACATCCGAACCAGCTCGTCCATTGTTCAATATTGTCTCTTTGCCGTAATTCTCCTTGAGCAACTTGCCGTTAATATAGATATTTCCGTTCTGATCGATACGGACTGTCTCACCCGGCAGACCGATGATACGCTTGACATAAGTCGTGTTCTCATCATAGTTAAAGATCACGACATCAAACCGCTTCGGATCCCCAAATGTATACGACAGTTTATCTACCCACAGATTATCTTTATCCTCCAGTGTCGGATTCATCGAAGAACCATCGACCTTGGAACGACAACCTACAAAGTTCAGGATAAAATAACAGATCAGAACAACGATTCCGATATAGATGATCAGACTCAGAAGCTCCTTCACGATATTAACTTCTTCCGGTTTCTGTGTCTTTTTCTTCTTGCTTTTTCTCTTCTTTTTCTTTTTTAAGATCGGATTTCCTTCTGCGTCATATGCTTCAATCTCCGCAGCTTCCTCTTCCGCCTTTTTCTCGATATCCTCTGCCGTTTCTGTCTCCGGCTTTTTGTCCTCGGATGTTTTTGTTTCCTCTGTCACCGCTTCTGCAGCTTCCGTCTCTACGACATCCGCATTCTTTTTCTTCTTCATCATCTATAAACTCCCTATTCCGGTATCTCCTCCAACGTCATACGTCCCAGTCTGCCGCTTCGAAAATCATCGAATAAAATCGCCGCAGCCTTGTCAAGATCCGGTTCATTTCCTTTTAACAAACATAATCTTGCAACCGCAATCTGCTTCAATATCTCAAAATTCTCAGAATTCTGTATATCAATATCTATATTATACCTGTCTGTCAGAGCATTACAATAATTTATTTTTAAAAAATCTATGAATTTTAAGGCAAGCTCGCTTTTCGTCAGGATTTCATCGTTGATGGAACCGATATACGCCAACCGCAGGCCAACCTCCTGATCATCAAATTTTGGCCACAGAATACCAGGTGTATCAAGAAGCTCCACATCCTTGCCAATGCGAATCCACTGCTTTCCTTTCGTAACACCCGGCTTATTTCCGACCTTCGTGCACGATTTCTTCGCATAGGAATTGATAAATGTAGACTTGCCGACATTCGGAATTCCAACGATCATTGCACGGATTGGGCGGTTGATAATACCACGCTTCCGGTCACGCGCGATCTTCTCCTTACACGCTTCCCGGATCGTATCAGATACCGGCTTCATACCAGAATTCTTCCGGGAGTCCATACTGAGCACGAAGAATCCCTTCGCTTTAAAATACTCTTCCCATTTCGCGGTCTTTCTCGCATCTGCCATATCTGCTTTATTTAGAATCACCATGCGTGACTTGTTCGCAGCAAGATTATCAATATCCGGATTCTTGCTGGATAATGGTGCTCTTGCATCCAGCAGCTCGATCACAATATCAATCAGCTTTATATCTTCCTGCATCATACGCTTGGCTTTCGTCATATGTCCCGGATACCATTGAATATTCATCACTTATTTTACCTTTCCTTTATCGCTGCGCGGGAGAAGGATTGATACGACCTTTCCCTTTATCTCTGTCTTTGCTATATTTCCAACATTCGTATAACGGCTGTCCTCACTGTTATTCACATTGTCGCCCATCACGAAATACTCACTGTCCCCCAGTGTGATCTCATCCTCCGCCACACCGCTAATCTGAATCGTCATTGTAAATGGGACATCGCTGCGTCGTTCTCCATTGATATAGATATCGCCATTTGAGATACGGATCGTCTCGCCCGGTAGACCAACGACACGCTTGATGTCATAATATCCATCGCCATCCACGCGCGAATACGCAATCACATCATACCGCTTCACATCAGATACTTTATATACGATTTTATTGACCAGCACAACCTGTGAATCTGCCAGCGTCGGATTCATCGACGGTCCCACTACCGTCACCGTCTGAAATCCAAACGTCACAATCGCATATCCGACAATCACGGCAACAAACACAAGCAGTATCCAACGCCAAAATGAACGGAAAAACCGTTTGATCTTGGAATTTCGTTTTGATACATATCTCGATAGATTATGCTTATCGTAATAACTTTTTTGTCCTCTACGTCTCAATGCAATCCTCCAGAAAGATACTTCTCTTCATAATAGGAAACCCCCAGATTGAAATGAATCTGGGGGCAAGTTTCCATTGTCTCTGCAAGTATTACTTTACAAGTTCCTTAACCTTAGCCTTCTTACCAACACGATCACGTAAGTAGTTAAGTTTTGCACGTCTTACTTTACCTCTACGAATAACCTCGATCTTCTCGATCGTTGGGCTATGCAGTGGCCAAGTCTTCTCAACGCCAACGCCATTTGAATTCTTACGAACTGTGAATGTCTCACGGTTGCTTCCGCCCTGTCTCTTCAGTACAGTACCTTCAAATGCCTGAACTCTTTCTCTGTTACCCTCTTTAATCTTAGCGTATACCTTAATAGTATCACCTACGTTAAAGTCTGTAACATCCTGCTTCAACTGTGCTGTCTCAATGTTCTTGATGATTTCATTTGCACTTAATGCCATTTGTGTGACCTCCTAAATAATTTAGACGTTCTTAATGCGCATCTGCACCAGAGGACCATCCCTTTTTTCACAACCACATAACTATATCATAGGATAATTGTTCGCGCAAGTTATATTTTCATTTTTTTATAAAAAAATGTACGCAACGACTCAAATCCCAGTTCTTTTGCATGCAAGATCTGTTCCGTGCTGCCAATAAACAGGATTCCATCATCCGCAAGGGCACCGTGGAAATTCTCATATACCTGATCTTTCGCCTCGTCCGTGAAATAAATGACGACATTCCGGCAGACGATCATATGGATATGCTGGAAATACCGGTCCTTGAGCAGATTGTGCTTCTTGAATTCCACGCATTTCTTGATTTCCGGGCTGATTGCATAATGACTGTCATCCACCTTCTTGAAATGCTTGTCTAAGTATTTCTTCGGCAGATCGGACAGGCTCTTCGCCGGATAGACGCCCTCTTTTGCAAAGGCAAGTACATCCTCATCCAGATCGGTCGCAATGATACGGATCTTCGACAACGGAATATACTCTGACAGAATCATGGCGATCGTATATGGCTCGTCACCCGTGGAACATGCCGCACTCCAGATCGTTAAAGTATCTCCATATTTTTTTCGCAGATACGGAATGATCTCCTGATCAAAATTCATCCACTGCTGTGGATTCCGATAAAACTGAGACACATTAATCGTCAGATAACTAACAAAGGTACGAAGTAGACCTTCGTCCTGCTTCATACCTTTGTAAAAACTTTCAAATCCGTCAAACCCTTTGCGGGCGATCAGAGATTCTATTCTTCTTTTCATCTGGCGTTCTTTATAAAGGTCTAAGTTGATATCGGTCAGTTTATACACATCCCGCTTAAACTCTTCATATTGATATGCCATGCCTACTCCTCTTCAGAAGCCTCCTGTGCATCATCTAAGGCACGAATGCTCAGGCTGATCTTCTTCTCAGCAGCCTTGAAATCTACAACCTTTGCTGTGATCTCCTGACCTACCTTCAGAACATCCTCTGGCTTCTCTACACGCTCCTTAGAAATCTGGGAAACATGAAGGAGTCCATCTACACCTGGCTCAAGCTCTACGAATGCACCAAAGCTTGCAAAACGTACAACCTTACCTGTTACAACATTGCCGATTGCATACTTGTCAGCAGCCTTTACCCAAGGATTCTCATCCTCGAACTTCATGCTGAGGGCAATCTTCTCACCGTTGATATCCTTGATGAATGTCTTAACAACGTCGCCAACCTTAACAACGCTGCTTGGATCATTGACTCTGCCCCATGACATCTCAGAGATGTGAAGGAGTCCGTCTGCTCCGCCAAGATCGATGAATGCACCGAAAGATGTTACGTTCTTAACTGTTCCTTCTACTACATCGCCAACCTTGATATTCTCAAATAACTTCTTAGCAAGCTCTGCCTTCTTAGCAACAAGAAGCTGCTTTCTGTTACCGATCACTCTACGCTTCTTAGGGTTGAACTCTGTCAATACGAATTCAACATCCTGATCCTGATACTTTGTGAGATCCTTCTCAAATGTATCAGATACGAGGCTTGCAGGAATGAATACCTTGCACTCATTTACAACGACATTCAAACCGCCGTCAACAACCTGTGTTACCTTACCTGTAAGAACTTCACCGTTGTTGTATGCTTCCTCTAACTTGTCATAAGACTCATCTGCAGCAACTCTCTTGTATGAGAGGAGAACCTGTCCCTCGCCGTCGTTTGTCTTAATAACCTTAACCTTGATTGGATCTCCAACCTTTACAACAGTTGTAAGATCTAAGTTTGGAGTACTTGAGTACTCATTTCTGGTAACGATACCGTCAGCCTTGTACTGGATATCTACGATGATTTCCTCTGGCTTAACAGCGATAACCTTTCCTTCAACTACGCTTCCAACCCGAATCTTGTTACCATTCTCTTCGGACTGCTTCAACAATTCTTCAAAACTTAATTCTGACATACTGTCATGAACCTCCTTAATAATATAATTTGGGGTAGATGCCCCAGCTGTAATACCTACCCTCTTAGCGGATTCAATAACAGTTAAATCCAAGTCAACGAGTGTCTGAATATAGTAAGTATTTTCGCATTCTCTGCGACAGATCTCATACAGCTTCTGTGTATTCGAACTGCTCTTACCACCAATCACTATCATGGTATCAACATCAGCTGCAAGCGCTCTTGCTTCTCTCTGTCGTTCCTCGGTAGCATTACATATGGTATTATAAACAATGACATTATATCCTTTATTTCTAAAAAATTCAACTATATCTTTAAATTTTACGTCATTAAATGTCGTTTGCGCGACAATATACACATTTTTATCAAGAAAATCAAGCTTTTTTTTTGCCTGTTCCACGGAATTAACGATAATTGGCTCCCGGACACACCAGCCGCGGATGCCACATACTTCCGGATGATTTTCGTCTCCGACAATCACCACACAATGTCCCTGCTCAGTTTCCTCCTGTACAATACGGTGAATTTTTTTCACGAACGGACACGTTGCATCGACGATTTCAAACCCAAGCTGTTCCAGCTTTTTATAGGCATCCCGCCCGATGCCATGTGATCGGATCACGATTTCTTTTGCATCGTCCTCTCTGCCGTCATGGGCAAGCATGGCATCAATATCTTCTTCCGAAAGCACATGCACACCCTTTCGTTCCAGATCAGAAACAACCTCCTCATTATGAATGATCGGACCATAGGTATAAACCTTTTTTGCATTTCCGACCTGATCGTAGACGAGATTCACCGCCCGCTTGACGCCGAAACAAAAGCCTGCAGATTTTGCAATCTTTATCTCTCTCATAAATGCAGATCTCCTATCCTTTTCCTACTGTGGAATCCTGCGAATGATCTCTGCCACAACTTCGTCAATCGTAAGCGCGGAAGAATCCAGATAATACGCATCCTCCGCCTGCGTAAGCGGTGCAATCTCCCGGTGCATATCCTGATAATCTCTTGCCTCGATATCACGCTTGATTTCTTCCAGATCCGCCGGCATATGTTTCTCCACAAGTTCCTTGTACCGTCTGTCGGCTCTTGTATCCACCGATGCAGTCAGATAGATTTTCAGTTCCGCATTTGGCAATACAAATGTACCGATATCTCTGCCATCCATCACGACATCCTGTGTGGCTGCAAGATTTCTCTGCAGGTCTAACAGCTTATCACGGACTGCCTGCTTGGTTGCCACCTTCGATGCCATGTTGCCGACTGCCTCCTGGCGGATCTTCTTCGATACATTTTTACCATTCAGATATACCTGCTGTTCGCCAGCCTCATATTTAATCTCAACCTGAATCGCTGCGAGTGCCTCAAGCACAGCGGCTGCATTCTCTGCATCAACACCCTCATTCATAAAATACAGACCGATTGCTCGATACATCGCACCGGTATCCACATAGATATAGCCTTTTTCCTTTGCTACCCGACGTGCGATTGTGCTTTTTCCGGCGCCTGCCGGTCCATCAATTGCAATATTCATATTCTTTGTTCCTCCAAATAGATTTCTATATTATTCTGAAAGCAGCACCGTTGCAGCAGTCGCCCATGCAATCTGCAAATTAAATCCGCCAGTCAGTGCATCAACATCCAGCACCTCGCCGATAAAATAAAGTCCCGGAATCTGTTTTGCTTCCATCGTCTTCGGATTGATCTCCTTCACGCTCACGCCACCTCTGGTGATGATTGCTTCCTCATAGCCGCGCGTGCCTACCACATGCAGCGTAAGCTTCTTCATACAAGCAATGAGTCGTTCCCGTTCTTCCTTCGTTACAGCGTTCACCTGCTTAAACGGATCAATCTCCGCAAGCTCTATCATAACTGGAATCAGCTTCTTTGGCAACAGTTCATCGAGTGCATTGCGCACCTGTTTGTTCTTCGCCGCGTCGAAATCCCGCAGGATACGTGCGTCAAGCTGTTCTATTGTAAGTGCCGGTTTCAGGTCGATTTCTACCCAGATTGGTTCCCCTTTCGCTTTGCCTGTATACGCCGATGCGGAAAGCACAAGTGGTCCGCTGATACCGAAATGCGTAAACAGCATCTCGCCTTGCTCCTGATACAAAAGCTTGTCTTTATTTTTCTTTTTTGTATAGCACGACAATGTGACGTTCCGAAGCGAAAGTCCCATCAGATCCCGACAGAAATCCTCCTCGATTTCAAATGGCACAAGCGATGGCTGGCATTCTGTCACCTGCAGTCCAAGATCTCTGGCAAACTGTAAGCCATCTCCAGTCGAACCGGTACGCTCATAGGAAAGTCCCCCGGTTGCCACGATCACCGCATCAAAGCGTTCCTGTTTTTTCTGTCCTTTTTCATCCTTCACACAGACACCAGCTGCGTGTGTCACATCCTGCACCTGTTCCGTCAGAATCTGTGTCACAGTGTGGTTAAGGCAGATTGTTACGTTCTGCTTTTTTAACGCCTGCTCCAGCGTCTTGATCACATCGGATGAATGATCGGATGCCGGGAATACACGGTTTCCGCGTTCGGTCTTCAGTTCCAGTCCGTTTTGCTCAAAAAACTGCATCACATCCTGTGCATTACAATTATAAAATGCACTATACAAAAACTTTGGATTTGTCACCACATGTTTCATCAGCTCTTCCACTTCACAATTGTTTGTCAGATTGCATCTGCCTTTTCCTGTGATGAAAAGTTTTTTGCCAAGTTTTTCATTTTTTTCATATATTGTCACGGAGTGCCCTGCCTGTGCAAGCATAATTGCTGCATACATACCGGCAGCGCCTCCACCTATGATAGCTGCTCGCATTATCTCTCAAACCTCTTCAAATCCGACTTCTTCATGATAATCAGCAATGGCTCGTCCGCCTTTAATGGCGTATCCGGATCCATAGCGATATTGAATTCATCATTCTGGATCACAGCAACAACATTGATTTTATATTCTTTTCTAAGATTCAGCTCCCGCAGATTCTTACCAACCCACTCCGCACGTGGAAGAATCTCCACAAGGCTCGTGCTGTCCGACAGGTCAAAATAATCGACAAGATGTTCTGAGATCAGTTTGTGCGACAGACGGATTCCGGATTCTTTCTCCGGAAAAACAACCTGGTCTGCGCCAACCCGCTTCAGGATTTTCTCCATCATCTCATCCTTTGCCTTTGCAATTACCTTTGGCACGCCAAGTTCCTTTGCAGACATCACGCACATAATGCTGGAATCTAAGCTGTCAGCCATCGCCACAACTACCGCATCCATGTTCGAGATACCTGCCTCTCTTAGTGCATCCATATCACAGACATCCAGACTCATGGCACAAGTCACACTGTCCGCAATCTCATTTATAATTTCTGGATTTCCATCGATTGCAAGCACATCCGCGCCGTTTTTATACAATTCTGTTGCAATGCTTTTCCCATACCGTCCAAGACCGATAACCGCGATCGATTTATTCATATATTTCATTCCTCCTACCCTACAATAATTTCCGCATCCGCATATTTTACAGAGTTGTGGTTTGTCGCACGCTGTCCGAAGAACATGAACATCGTGATTGGTCCCACTCTGCCAAGATACATACATACTATGATAATCACTTTTCCAATCACATTCAGCCCCGGAGTCACGTCCCGTGACAACCCGACTGTTGCGATTGCACTTGTCACTTCGAAGACACCATCCGACAGGGAAAGTGGATTTGTCGCCAGAAGCAGAACAGAAAACAAAATCAATGTGCCAAAACCGATAACTGTCACAGCCAGCGACCGACGGACAATAGATGTCGGGATTGTTTTTTTAAATGCGACCGTCTCTTTGCGTCCCTGTACTACAGCCAAAACTGCAAACACAAGTGTCGCAGCCGTCATCGTCTTGATGCCACCGGCAGTTCCGACCGGCGAACCACCAACAAACATGATTACACAACTCACAAGTACCGTCGGCTCTGTCAATCCTTTCTGGCTGATTGATGCAAATCCAGCTGTTCGGAGTGTCACAGACTGAAAAAATGCATTGAGCATTTTCTTTCCAAGTGACATATTTCCGAGCGTGAGCGGGTTGTTACATTCAAATAGAAATGTGACAACCATGCCGGATAAAATCAATGCAAATGTCATCATCAATATGATTTTTGTATGTGTATTGAATCGACGCCAGATATCACGGGCCGGTATCTTTTTTGCACGCACGTTTGAAAGCACATCTACCACATCCCACCAGACAACGAATCCAAGTCCACCACAGATGATCAGAAACGACGACGTGAGCAGTACAAGCGGGGAATCCGCATACGTCATCAGACTGTCCGGTCCAATGATATCGATTCCTGCATTGCAAAACGCTGAAATCGCATTGAATACAGAATACCAGATTCCATGCGCCACACCAAACTGTGGGATAAACGCAAACATATATAAGACCGCGCCTAACATCTCCACAATCACAGTTCCTTTGATCACTCGTTTTATAAATACAACCATGCCCTGCATCGTACTTAATCCAAAAGCATCCTGAATCATCATACGATTGCGCAAGGAGAATTTTCGATTCATAAGCAGCATAACAAATGACGTCAATGCCACAATCCCAAGTCCCCCGAGCTGTATCAGCGCGAGAATTACAATCTTACCAAATAATGTCCAATACGAAAAGGTCGGAACAACTACAAGCCCCGTCACGCAGACGGAGGTTGTCGCAGTAAATAACGCCGTCAGAAAATCGGATTTTCCCGACACCGTCGCAACCGGAAGCGTCAGCAAAACCGCGCCGGTCAGAATCGCAAGCAGAAAGCCAAGCAATATCTTTGATGTCGTCCGCATCTGCCGCCTTAATTTCTTTTCATTTTTTTCCGCTACATCCATATTTTTTCTCCACACTTATATCTTTTATTGCAGGTAATTGCGAAACACGTAATTGTATATCGCAATTACCTGCTCTATATTATGAAAGAATAAGGCGGAGAAAAAGCTCTCCGCCTTTTGATATCTTTTATCCTGGCTTATTATACCGGATATGTCTTATTCTCTGTATTTGCTGCTGTTACATCCACACCTGTCTGCTGCGCTTCTCTGTACTTGAAGAATTCTGTTGCAACCTGTGGGAACAATGCATAAGAAAGAACATCCTCATCCTGCTGCTTGTACTGCGCCATTTCCTTCTCGAACTTAGCGAGAGATGGCTCTAAGTCATCTGCCGGACGATATGTGATAGGCTCCTTCATTCCAAGGCTGTCAAGTGCCTTCTTCTGGATCTCTGCATTTACAGGCACCGTAGTTCTACCGTACTTACCAACGAGCATATCCTTTGCCTCTTTTGTAAGCGTCTTGTAACGCTCACCCATAACGACGTTCAATACAGCCTGTGTACCAACGATCTGTGAAGATGGTGTAACAAGTGGAATCTCACCAAAGTCTTTACGCACACGTGGAATCTCTTCGAGTACTTCATCGTACTTATCCTCTGCATGCATCTCCTTCAACTGGGATACCATGTTGGAAAGCATACCACCCGGTACCTGATAAAGCAGAGTCTTGATGTTAACGCCCATTACCTTTGGACTAAGCAGTCCGGACTCCAGCCACTGCTCACGAAGTGGGCGGAAGTAATCAGCGATCTCAGCAAGAAGGTTCTGATCGAATCCAGGATCGAACTCTGTACCCTCGAATGCCTTTGCCATAACCTCTGTTGCAGGCTGTGATGTACCCATAGCAAGTGGTGACATTGCTGTATCGATGATGTCACATCCAGCTTCGACTGCCTTCATGTATGTCATGGAAGCAACACCGGATGTGTAATGTGTATGAAGCTGAATCGGAAGCTTTGTACCTTCCTTCAAAGCCTTTACAAGCTTCGTAGCCTCGTTTGGTACAAGAAGTCCGGCCATATCCTTGATACAGATAGAATCTGCACCCATCTCCTCGATCTGTCTTGCCATGTTCTTCCAGTAATCCATTGTATAAGCATCACCAAGTGTGTATGAAAGTGCAACCTGTGCATGTCCATTTTCCTTGTTTGCTGCCTTTACAGCTGTCTCAAGGTTACGGATATCATTCAGACAGTCAAAGATACGAATGATATCAATACCGTTTGCGATACTCTTCTGTACGAAGTACTCTACAACATCATCCGAATATGGGCTGTATCCAAGGATATTCTGTCCACGGAACAGCATCTGAAGCTTTGTATTCTTGAATCCGTCACGGAGCTTACGAAGTCTGTCCCATGGATCCTCTTTCAGGAAACGGAGACAAGCGTCGAATGTGGCACCACCCCAGCACTCTACGGAATGGTAACCAACTTTATCCATTTTATCAATAATTGGCAACATCTGCTCTGTTGTCATACGAGTTGCAATCAAAGACTGGTGTGCATCTCTCAGCACAGTTTCGGTAATCTTTACCGGTTTCTTTTCTTCTGCCATTAGTCTGACCTCCTAAATTCTCTATACTATACACCAAAGATTGCGAGGAATGTTCCGGCTGCAACCGCAGTACCGATAACACCTGCAACGTTTGGTCCCATGGCGTTCATCAAAAGGAAGTTTGTAGGATCTGCCTCTGCACCGACCTTCTGTGATACACGTGCTGCCATAGGAACGGCAGATACACCCGCAGAACCAATCAGCGGATTTACCTTACCGTGCGTTACCTTGCACATAATCTTACCGAACAATACACCTGCCGCTGTACCAAACGCAAATGCGATCAGACCAAGCAATACAATTTTCAATGTACTTGTCTTCAGGAATGCTTCTGCACTTGTCGATGCACCTACGGATGTACCAAGCAGGATAACAACGATGTACATCATTGCATTACTTGCTGTCTCTGTTAACTGCTTAACAACACCACTCTCACGGAACAGGTTACCGAGCATCAGCATACCAACCAGCGGAGCTGTTGTAGGAAGAATCAATACAACAACTAATGTAACGATGATTGGGAACAGGATCTTCTCCATCTTTGATACTGGACGGAGCTGAGCCATCTTAATCTTTCTCTCCTTCTCTGTTGTAAGGAGCTTCATGATAGGTGGCTGGATAACCGGTACCAGTGACATATAAGAATATGCGGCAACTGCAATCGGTCCCATCAGAGTTCCACCCATTCCAAGCTTACCAGCCAGGAAGATAGATGTAGGGCCATCGGCACCACCGATGATAGAGATTGCGGCTGCTTCCTTTCCGTTGAATCCCATCAGGAATGCAAGGAAGTATGCAGCATAAATACCAAACTGAGCGGCTGCACCAAGCAGGAAGCTCTTCGGGTTCGCAATCAGCGGACCGAAGTCTGTCATGGCACCAACACCCATGAAGATGAGGGAAGGCAAAATACTCCACTCATCCAACAAATAAAAATAATGTAACAATCCACCATCAGCAATGATATCCGGGAACATGTTAACCAGGAACATACCGAAGGAGATTGGAACCAAAAGCAACGGCTCGAAGCCTTTCACGATTGCAAGATACATGAACACACATGCAATGAGAATCATTACATAGTGCTTCCATGTCAGGGTTGCAAATCCTGTCTGGAGAGCCAGATTTTTAAATACATCTGCAAAACTACTCACTTATGTTTACCTCCTGTTATTGTAGGAACCAGTTACTTACGAACTCTGATTAGTTCAAAGTAGCCAATACGTCGCCTGCCTCTACTGCATCACCTGCAGAAACGTTGATGCTTGCAACTGTTCCGTCTTCTGGAGCTACCACATCATTTTCCATCTTCATAGCCTCAAGGATCAGGATCACATCACCCTTCTTTACGGCTGTACCAACGCCTGCCTTTACGTTCAGGATCTTACCTGGCATTGGAGCTGCAACCTCGATAGAGCCTGCTGCGGCTGGAGCTGCTGGAGCTGCCGGAGCTGGTGCTGCGGCTGCAACTGGTGCTGGAGCTGCTACGGCTGCCGGAGCTGCACCTGCGCCTAATTCTTCTACTGCTACATCATAAGCTGTACCATTTACAGTGATTCTATAATTCTTCATGTTAATTTCCTCCTAATATATCAATTATTTTCTTGCACGACGAATCGAACGTACAACGAGTTTATCCTTACTTACTGCACCATTGCCTGCCTGTCCCTCAGCAGCATAAATAGCGGCTGTGATAACGGCTACAAGCTCTGCATCGTTCATCAGATTGCCTGCGGCTGGTGCCGGTGTAGCAGCCTTTGCTGGTGCTGCCGGCTTGCTCTCTTCCTTCTTGAGATCTTCGATCTTCGGCTTCTTTGCGAAAAGTGCTGGAAGGAATTTGAACAGTGAAATAATAAATGAGATGAAAATCAAAACTACAAATACAGTACCCATACCGAGCAATGTATTCATACCTGCCTGCTTCATCAGCTCTGCCTTAGAGTATACGGCTGAAACAACCATTTCCTCTGGAAGATACTGATATACGCCCTGCATCTCATTGTCGATGCCCTGCTGTACAACATCGTCTACACTTGAATAGTAACTGCCATACTGGGAGAAGAACTCCTCTTCTGAGCCATAGTACATCGCAATTTCCTGACGGACTGCATCTGCATTGTATGTCTGCTTTGCCTGATCCAGCTTGATGTAGTAATCTGGATTCTCAACAAACTTTACAGTTACTTCCACATCTCTGTTTGCTGCCTTGTTTGTAACAGTTACCGATACAGAGTCTGCGGCATTCTCAATCTTGTAATTGACATCATTTAAATCCATGCCAACACCGTTGATATAAGGAGAGAAATCCTGGAATTCTCCAACCTTATCGGTCTCCTGTGCCTGCTTGATACCCTTTACTGCGGACTGCTCGAATTCGGTTCCATCCTGAATATAATAATCAGCATATTCATCGCTCACGTTCTGATACTGGTTGAACAGATACATCGTGTCGATGACGATCTGGCTGTCATCATAGTCAAACGGCTTTTCAACCTCATTGCTGCAGGCAGTCAAGGAAAACATCATAGCTAACATGGAAATCAGAATTAATAATTTTTTCTTCATTTCATTGTCACCTTTCCTTATACTGCTCCGTGCTTCTTATATGGTCTTTCCTCGTTCTTTGTGCTAAGCATATCAAACGCAGCGATCACACGCTTTCTTGTTGCATCCGGCTCGATAATATCATCGATATATCCACGCTTTGCTGCTGCAAGTGCGCTTGACTGAAGCTCTGTATAAGCTTTCTTCTTCTCTGCAATGAATGCAACCTTATCAGCTGCCTCTGCAATTTCCTTCTCGTACATGATCTTGACAGCCATCTCTGGATCCATCGTACCAATCTTTGCACATGGCCATGCGTATACCATATCTGCGCCGATTGCCTTGGAGTTCATGATCGTGTAAGCAGTTCCAAACGCATCGCCCATCACAACGGTTACCTTCGGTACTGTTGCATCTGCAAATGCGTATGTGAGCTTGGCTGCTGCATCTGCGATTGTTCTCTCGTTTGATACAGTTGCTACAAATCCCTTTGCATTTACAAGTGTCAGTACAGGGATGTTGAATGCGTCACAGAACTTCACGAAGTCTGCTGCGATATAAGCACCGCTTGTAGAGAGAAGTTCTCCACCGTCAGCTGCCTGGTTAGCTACACAACCAACTGTCGCACCGTTCAACTTGATCAGTCCAAGAACCATGTCCTTCGCATAATCTTTCTTCACTTCTACGAATACATTGTTATCTGCGATGTTCTGAAGGACAGCTCTTGCATCCTTTGCAAATCCATCGAGATTTGGAATGATACGGTTCAGATCGTCTGTACAATCGGACTCTGCATCTTCCATATTGTTGTCAGGGAGCATATCCACAAGGCTTCTGATGTTTGCAAGTGTTGTTGCATCATCCTCGAATACACCATCTACGAGAGAAGAATTCTCGCTAAGGTAAGCTGCAGATGCTGTATCAAGCTTTGCCTGATAGTTTCCATCCAGTGCATTTGGGCTGTTTACGAATAACTTTCCGCCCTCTGCTGTCATAAATGTAAAGTCTGTAAGTGTTGGAATAAGCGCTGCTCCACCACCGCATGTTCCAAAAATTGCAGTAATCTGTGGGATTACTCCTGACGCAAGTGTCTGCTTCAGATAAACCTCGCCGAATGCATTAAGTGCATCGGTTGCCTCCTGCAAACGAAGTCCCGCACAATCGATCAAACCGACTACCGGTGCGCCTACCTTCATAGCCATGTCATAAATCTTCGCAATCTTCTTTGCGTGCATCTCACCGATTGCACCACCAAGAACGGTTGCATCCTGGCTGTATACATACACCAGTTTTCCATTGATGACACCATATCCAGTAATAACACCGTCTTTTGGAGTATCATTTTCCTGCATGTTGAAGTCCGTATTTCTAGCTGTTACATATGCACCAACTTCAACAAAGCTCGCTTCGTCAAGCAAAGAAGAAATTCTGTCACTTGCTGACAATGTAAGTTTGTTACTCATTTTAAGCCCTCCACTTTTATTTATTATGGGTTTTCTGATTAGAAACCCAATTTCTTCCGATTGTAATTGTAAATCTTTTTCCGCCTGAAATCAAGTCAAAATCACATTCTTTGTCACAGTTTTGCAATAAAAAAGAAAAATCTGCAAAAAGCCTTAAACATTTATGTTCCATCCGCTTTTTACAGATTTTTAAAGCCACTCTTATTTTGTTTCAGAAAGCACGTTTTTATTCTTTACCAAATAGTCGATCAGAGAGATGATCGTCAGCGCCAGCGCCAGATAGATCAGTACATTCTCAATGATATGTACCGTGCTTCCACCGAAGTCGCAAATCAGTAAGATTACCATGAACATCTGGCAGACCGTCTTGATCTTGCCCCACCAGCCAGCAGCGATCACGATGCCGTTATCCGATGCAACCAGACGAAAACCGCTGATGATAAACTCTCTTGCAATAATCACAATTACAACCCACGCCGGAATCCGGTCCAGATCGATCAGCGCGATCATGGCTGAACAGACAAGCAGTTTATCTGCAAGTGGATCCATGAACTTGCCAAAGTCCGTAATCAGGTTATACTTTCGTGCGATTTTTCCATCCAGCATATCCGTGAGACTTGCCAGACAGAATAACGCAAGTGCAATCCATTTTCCTCCCGGAATGCCAGGCACCATCAGGGCTACTAAGAAAAATGGTATCATGATCATTCTAAGTATCGTTAATTTATTCGGCAGATTCATCGACAATCCCTCCTATCATATCATATGGTCCTACCTCATTGATCCGGACATCTACAATCTGTCCGGACATCAGTTCATAATCACAGTTCACAAACACCAGCCCGTCCACGCCCGGTGCATCCCGATATGTCCGTCCGACATAGACATCATCGTCAGAAGAATATCCCTCGATAATGACCTGCATGATCTTCCCGACAAATGTCTCGTTTTTATCCAAGGAGATCTCCTGCTGCAGCTCCATGATCTCATTACGCCACTGCTCCGCTGTCTCTTCATCGATCTGGTTCTCAAATGTCGCTGCCGGTGTTCCATCTTCTCTGGAATACGTAAATACACCAACCCTGTCAAGCTCCTGTTCATCTAAGAATGCCATCAGTGCCTCATGCTCTTCCTGTGTCTCGCCAGGAAATCCTGCAATCAGGGAAGTACGGATTGCGATATCTGGGGCTGCTTCCCGCAGCTTTCCAATCACCGCTTCGATGCTTGCACAATCTGTGCGCCTGCCCATCCGCTTCAAGATTGCATCCTCGCTGTGTTGCATCGGCATATCAATATAATGCAGAAGCTTCGGCTCCTCCTTGAAGCAGTCGATCAGTTCGTCATAGATTTCCTCCGGATAACAGTACATCAGGCGAATCCATTTGATTCCATCGATCTTCGCAAGCTCACGGACTAACACATGCAGCCGTTTCTCCCCGTACAGATCTTTACCATAGCAGGTTGTCTCCTGTGCGACAAGCACCAGCTCCTCGATGCCCTGCGATGCCATATATTCTGCTTCCTTTAAAAGCTGTTCCATCGGCACACTCCGGTAATGTCCGCGGATATGTGGGATGACACAGTAGGTACAGAACTTGTCGCAGCCTTCTGCAATCTTTAAGTATCCCATAAATGTACCCGATGTGATAACCTTGTTCGATTCTGTGATCGTTGCCAGACGGTCGATATCGTCATAGACACTGATTTCTTCTGCATCCTCGATACCATCGCGCGCCTTCAGCTCCTCGATCACATCTAAAATCTTATCGAAGCTGCTCGTTCCAAGACATGCATCGATCTCCGGGATCTCGTCAAAGATCTCATCCTTGAACCGCTGTGCCATACATCCGGTCACAATCAGGTATTTTAAGTTCTGCTGTTTGAGCTTCGCCATCTCCAATACTGTATTTACACTTTCCTCCATCGCATCCTTGATGAAACTGCATGTATTTACGATGATTGCATCGGCTTCCTGCTCGTCGTTCGTAATATTGTAATTGTGCTTTGCGAGCAGGCCAAGCATTGCCTCGCTGTCGCAAAGGTTCTTGTCACAGCCAAGTGACACCATCAATATGTTCATATATTTCTTATTCCTCACGCTCTGCGGCTTCCACGCAGTTATTCATCAGCATCGCGATCGTCATCGGTCCTACGCCGCCCGGAACTGGTGTGATGGCACCAGCCACCGGTTCCACCGATGCAAAATCAACATCACCGCATAATTTGTTGTTGGCATCTCTGTGGATACCAACATCGATCACTGTCGCACCGTCCTTCACATACGATGCGTCGATCATCTTCGGCTTTCCGATCGCAACGATCAGGATATCTGCCTCTTTACAGATTTCCTTTAAGTTCTTCGTTCTCGAATGGCAGATCGTTACGGTTGCATTCTCACGCAGCATCAGAAGTGCCATCGGCTTGCCAACAATATTGCTTCTGCCGATCACAACACAGTGCTTTCCTTCGATATCAATCTCCGAACGCTTCAGAAGCTGGATGATTCCCGCTGGTGTACACGATACGAATCCCGGTCTGCCAATACAAAGGCTGCCAACGCTCTCCGGATGGAATCCATCCACATCCTTCTTCGGAGAGATCGCATTGATGATCTTCTCTTCATTGATGTGCTTCGGAACCGGAAGCTGCACTAAGATTCCGTGCACGCCGTCATCCTCGTTTAAATCCTTGATAATAGAGAGAAGTTCTTCCTCGGTTGTCTCCTCCGGAAGTTCAAACGCACGTGACTCGATGCCGATATACGCGCATGCCTTCTTCTTATTTCCAACATATACAGAAGATGCCGGATCGTTTCCGACCTGAATGACTGCCAGGCAGATATTTTTGCCCTGTGCCTTCAACGCGGAAACCTTCTCTTTTAACTCATCCTTGATCTGCTGGGAGATTTCTTTTCCGTTAATCAATTTTGCCATTGTTATAATCCGCCTTTCTTTACAACATTGTACACGATTCCATATGCCGTGTACCATGCATCTGAATTCATAAATATACGATGTATTGAAACTAAGTAGTTCTAGATGCTCCAATATACATACCAAACTCATACGCAACCGCCACCAATTCGCCATCCATGGCTCAGTGGTGGCTTGTTTGAACTTCCTGTTCAAACATTGCTGTACACAGATGGAGCATCAAAAACTTCTAAGTTTCAAACATATGTATATTTAGAATTCAGATGCATGGTACATATACATATGGAATCGTATACAAATTGGTACTTCTTAGAATAAACCGTGTGTTACACCTTCATCATCCACGAAGATACGCTCTGCGGCTGGAACTTTAGGAAGTCCCGGCATTGTCATGATCGCTCCTGTGATTGCTACGACAAATCCAGCTCCGGCACTTACATATACCTCACGGATATTGACTGTAAATCCGGTCGGTCTGCCAAGCTTCTTCGCATCATCGGAAAGGGAATACTGGTTCTTCGCCATGCAGACTGGCATATTTGCAAATCCCATCTCCTCGATCTTTGCGATCGCACGATCTGCCTCTGCAGAATAGGTTACGCCATCTGCGCCATAAATCTTCTTTGCGATTGTCTCAATCTTCTCCTTGATAGAGAGATTATCTTCATATAATACCTTGAAGTGGCTTTCCTTTGTCTCAAGTGTGTTGAGCACGGCATTTGCAAGCTCAATACCACCTTCGCCGCCTTTCTCCCATACATTTGCGAGGGCGAAATCACAGCCACGCTTCTCACAGAACTCACGTACAAATGCAAGCTCTGCATCTGTATCGGATACGAAACGGTTCAGCGTTACAACTACCGGCACACCGTAGAGCTGTAAGTTCTCGATATGCTTCTCTAAGTTCACGATACCCTTTTCCAATGCTTCTAAGTTCTCCTCACCAAGGTCTGCCTTTGCCACGCCACCGTTATATTTCAGTGCACGTACCGTTGCTACAAGCACAACTGCATCCGGCTTCAATCCAGTCATACGACACTTGATATCGAAAAATTTCTCTGCTCCGAGATCCGCACCGAAACCTGCCTCTGTGATGACATAATCTGCAATTTTAAGTGCGGTCTGTGTTGCACGGACAGAGTTACAGCCATGTGCGATATTCGCAAATGGACCACCGTGTACAAGTGCTGGTGTATGCTCTAATGTCTGGATCAGGTTTGGTTTGATCGCATCCTTCAAAAGCGCTGTCATCGCACCGACACACTTGAGCTCACCAGCTGTGACAGGCTCATTATCTACATTATAAGCAACGATAATTCTTGAAAGACGCTCCTGCAGATCCCTGATATCTGTTGCCAGACAGAGGATTGCCATGATCTCTGAAGCAACTGTGATAACGAATCCATCCTGACGCATCACGCCGTCGCCCTTCTTACCCATACCAACGATAATGTTACGAAGCACACGGTCGTTCATATCCAGGCAACGCTTAAATACGATACGCTTCGGATCGATGCGGAGTGTATTTCCCTGATGCATATGGTTATCCATCACGGCTGCAAGCAGGTTATTTGCAGATGTGATTGCATGGAAATCACCTGTAAAATGCAAGTTTAAGTCTTCCATTGGTACGACCTGGGCATATCCGCCGCCGGCTGCTCCACCTTTGATACCAAAACATGGTCCAAGAGATGGCTCACGCAGTGCAATGACCGCCTTCTTTCCAAGCTTGCACATTGCCTGACCAAGTCCTACGGTTACTGTTGTCTTTCCCTCTCCTGCCGGAGTCGGGTTGATTGCTGTTACCAGAATCAATTTACCATTCTCATTATTCTTTACAGACTGCATGTACTCATCGGAAATCTTCGCCTTGTACTTACCGTACATCTCGATATCATCCTCCGACATACCAAGCTTTGCTGCCACGTTCTTAATTGGTTCCATCTCTGCCTGCTGTGCGATTTCAATGTCTGTTAACATACTCTTTTGTCCTCCTGACTCCCTTATAAATATTCCTCTACATAATTTTCAAATTCTTCCATGCTCATAAGCACCTTCCGTGGCTTCGTCCCCTCTTCCGGACCGACCACACCAGCTTCGGAAAGCTGATCCATAATACGTGCTGCACGGTTAAATCCGATTTTATATACTCTTTGCAGCATACCGATGGACGCCTTATCTTTTCCGATAATAAACTTTCCGGCATCTACAAAGTAGTCATCATATTCCGGTTCTGCAGACGATGCACCACCGCCAGAACCACCAACCTTCGTGTTCGCAATCTCCTTTGAGATTGATTCATCGTAGGTCACTTCGCCGCTTTCCTCCTTCAGGAAGTCCACGACATCTGCGATCTCATCATCCGACAGGAATGCACCCTGTACACGTACCGGCTTCGGATAGCCCGTCGGATAGAATAACATATCACCTTTACCAAGCAATTTTTCGGCACCATTCATATCGAGGATCGTTCTCGAGTCGACACCCGAGGATACGGTCATCGCGATTCTGGATGGCACATTTGCCTTGATCAGACCGGTAATGACATCCACAGATGGTCTCTGCGTTGCGATTACCAGATGGATACCTGCCGCACGTGCAAGCTGGGACAGACGCACGATAGCATCCTCCACTTCGCCGTGTGCTACCATCATCAGATCAGCAAGCTCGTCGACAATAATCACGATCTGTGGCAGCTTCTTCAAGTCTTCGTTACCCTCTTCCGAGCCTGTCACTGCCTTTACCTTTTCGTTATAGCCCTGCAGATTCCGCACATTATACTGTGCAAATAACTGGTAACGATTTGTCATTTCAAGTACCGCCCAGTTCAGAGCGCCTGCCGCCTTCTTCGGATCGGTCACAACCGGAATCAGCATATGTGGGATTCCATTGTAGATACTCAGCTCTACCTGTTTTGGATCAACCATAATCAGCTTCACGTCATCCGGCTTTGCCTTATATAAGATACTCATGATCAATGTATTGATACAGACCGATTTACCAGAACCAGTCGCACCTGCGATCAGCAAATGCGGCATCTTCGCGATATCTGCCACAACCACCTGTCCGCTGATATCCTTACCAACTGCAAATGCAATGTTGGACGGGAACTTCTGGAAGTTGTCTGATTCAAGCAGATCGCGGAAAAATACAGGCTGGCTCTCCTTGTTCGGCACCTCGATACCTACTGCCGGCTTGCCCGGAATCGGTGCTTCGATACGGATATCTGCCGCCGCTAGATTCAGCTTGATATCATCCGCCAAGTTTGTGATCTTCGATACCTTCACACCCTGCTCCGGCTGTAATTCATACCGGGTAACGGATGGGCCGCAGCTGTAATCCGTCACTGTGACATTGACGCCGAAGTTTTCGAGTGTACTCTTTAACTTCATCGCTGTCTCCCGGACGGACGCTTCGTTTGACTTCGTACCCTTTCCCTTGCCGCTCTTCAAGAGCTTCAACGGTGGGAATTTGTATTCCTTGATTGGTTTTTGTTCACTGTTTTCCTGAATTGTCTCTGCAATCTGGTCACGTTCCGAAAGCATCTCCTGCTCGGATTCCTTCGTCTTCCTGCGCTTTCTCGTCGCTGCTTCGGTCACTGGAGCCTCGTCCGCATCCGGCACGGAAACATCTGCGGTGTCCATCTGTTTTTCTGCTGCACGCGACGTTCTCTTCGTATGTACCGGTTCCAATGTATCCGCAGCCGTCTCATCATAAGCAGAAATATCAGCACCTGTCTGTGCGTTTTCCTCCTGCCACATCTGATCTGTGATTGTCGTTTCCTCCTGTGCGGCTCCGTTTGCATAATCTGGGCGGTCAAAGAAATCCACCGTCTCTTCCTTCGGTGTATCCGGCACAGGTGGGATATCCGCTTTCGCACTGCGAAGTTCTGTCACACCGCCTTTTTTCTTTTTCAGCAGCGACAAATCTACATACCCCTCTGAGACATCCTTGGCATCCTGCAAGGTCAGATTCGGATTGAACAGATCTTCATGTGGAAGCGGTTTTAACTCATGAACCTCTTCCCCCTCGACCTTCTTATTTTTGACTTTCTTCTTTTTCTTCTTCACTGGTACAGCCGGCTTCTCCTGCTCCACCTTAATATTATCCAATTTTGTTCTGCGCTTTGCCTCAAGTGCTGCCTCTGGATCAATCGCTTCCTCGTCATCATCCTCATACAGCGCATTGTAACGATTCTTGAACTGTGCAGACCGCTCCTTTGCAAAATCGATCAGCGACACATTCATTACGACGATGATTCCAATGATGATCAAAAGTGCAATCACAATGATCGCGCCCGGTTTTCCAATCAGATTGTACAGTACAACGAGCAATCCACCTAAGATAAATCCGCCGCCCTTCTTTTCCTGTGCCCCCTGATCATACAGAAGCTTCGCCGTCATATGATCGGCACCAGCCGTAAGCTGGAAGATAAATGCTGCTGCAACAATAAACAGTCCTACACAGAGTACGCGGTTTACGACTGCTTTTTTTGCACCGTTTGAAAGCAGAAATGCCTCTGTCAAAAAGATGTATAACGGAAGCACATATTCCACAACACCAAACAGTCCAAACATAAACTTCGCAAAGAAATTGCCTACAACGCCGCACCAGCCAAAGTTGCTGATAAAGAAAAATGTACAAACTGCCAGACAGATAAACAGATGGATTTCATTCTTCCGTGCCTGTTCCTGCGCCAGCTGTGCTTTTGTCTTTCTTCCTCCTGTACGGGAAGCGGACGCCTGTCTGGACGACTGCGAAGATCTTGCTTTCTGTGGTGATCTTGCCGTCGATGTCGAACGGCTGGCAGTCGTTTTACTTCTCGTATTCGATTGTGAACCTTTATTATATGTACTGTTGTTTCCCGTTGCCACGGTATGCACTCCTTCTCTTTTCCCTCATTCTCCGATTATGACAGACATTTTTCTAAATGTAATCACCCATATGGCAGTCCGTATCCATATACAAACCGCCACACGGGTATATTTATGTCAGTTTAAATGCTCATACTGCTCTATTTTACTATTTTTCTTTGCATTTATCAAGTCATATAAACAATTCATTGCGGTATGGATGCCGCCCACCCGGTCGATGATTCCTACCTCGACTGCCTGCCTGCCAACTAACACCGAACCAATGTCTTTCGTCAGTTCTTTCGTATTGAACATGATCTCCCTCAGTTCCTCTTCCTTGATGGAACAATGATTCGACGTAAATTCAATGATCCGGTCCTGCATCCGCTCAATATATTCGTAATTCTGCGTCACACCAAGCACGGTTCCATTCATCCGGATCGGATGCACGACCATCGTTGCCGACGGCACAATAAACGTTACATCCCCGGATACTGCCAGCGGCACGCCAATTGAATGTCCGCCGCCAAGCACAAGACATACCTTCGGCTTGCTTAAGGATGCAATCATCTCTGCAATAGCGAGCCCTGCCTCGACATCACCGCCCACGGTATTTAAGAGTACCATCAGTCCGTCGATGCCCTCGTCGTCCTCCACGGCAGCAAGCTGTGGCAGGATATGCTCATATTTGCTTGTCTTCGAGGACGAACCAAGATTCTCATGCCCCTCGATTTCTCCTATTATATTCAACAAATGAATTCGGTGATGATACCGGTTTTTCGACAAAGTAATCTGTCCGTAGTCAGTGATCAGACTCCCCTGCTTTTGCTGGTTGTCCATCCCGCTTTCTTCCTGTTTCTGCCGGCTATCCATATGAAACGCCTGTTCCTTCCCTGTTTCTCCCTGTCTCTCCAATGTTTCCTACCTCCGTTCACAAAATTTTCTCATAGATATTATGTACATTTTGTTTGACTTTTATAAATACGGAAACTATAATAGCAACGCAAAGTAGCTTATTTATTTTTTCTATAAATTACGGAGGTTTGATAAATGGAAACACAAAGCAAAGACAAAGTATATGTCATCGGACATAAAAATCCGGACACTGACTCCATCTGTTCTTCCATTTGCTATGCTTATCTGAAGCGGCAGATTACCGGCGATGATTATGTCCCGATGCGCGCTGGCGAGATAAACGCAGAAACCAAATATGTATTAAATGCATTTTCCGCGGCTGTGCCGGAATATATGGAAAATGTCTCCACACAGGTAAAAGACGTGGAATACCGCCATATCGATGGCGTTGACGGAGAGATTTCCATCAAAAATGCATGGGAAATCTTAAGCGAATCCGGTGCAACCACGCTTCCATCGGTAAACGAAAATGGCAATTTAGTCGGACTGATCACCGTTCGCGACATCGCCATGACTTATATGGAAGTGTACGACAACCGTGTCATCGCATCCGCGCACACACCATACAAGAATATTATCAACACCCTCTCTGCTGATCTGATCGTCGGCGATGAGAAGGATTATGTGCATACCGGAAAGGTGCTGATCTCCGCCGCCAACCCGGACATGATGGAAAACTACATTGAGCAGGGCGACATTGTCATCCTTGGTAACCGTTACGAGTCACAGCTTTGCGCAATTGAGATGGATGCACAGTGCATCATCATCTGTGACGGTGCGGTCGTATCGAAAACAATCACGAAGCTCGCTGAGGATCACAACTGCTCGATCATCCGTACCCCATATGATACTTATACCGCAGCGCGTCTGATCAACCAGAGTATCCCAATCCGTTACTTTATGAAGAAGGATAACCTGATCACCTTCTCGACTGAGGATTATATCCGGGATATCCGTACCGTTATGGCGGGTAAACGCCACCAGTACTATCCTGTCCTGAATGAATATGGAAAATACGTAGGACTGATCTCCCAGCGAAATTATTTGAATGCGAATCCAAAAAAGGTCATCTTAGTTGACCACAACGAGCATGCACAGGCAGTCGACGGTATCGAAGAAGTCCAGCTTCTGGAAATCATCGATCACCATAGACTGGGCGGCTTGCAGACGATGAATCCGGTTTATTTCCGCAACCAGCCACTTGGCTGTACAGCAACGATCATCTATCAGATGTTTGAAGAAAACCATGTTGAAATCCCGAAGCAGATTGCCGGACTGTTATGTTCTGCAATCATCTCGGATACCTTGATGTTCCGCTCACCGACCTGCACACAGATGGATGAGCATACATGCCGGAAGCTTGCAAAGATCGCAAACATCGATATCGAAGCATATGCGATTGCCATGTTCAACGCCGGAAGCAAGCTGATGAACGAGACGGACGAGGAAATCTTCTATCAGGATTACAAGGTATTCTCCTCAGAGAACTTAAAGTTCGGCATCGGACAGATCACTGCGTTCAACTCTACGATGTTAGATGCGGTCAAGCCACGGATTCTCAAATACATGGAAAGCATCTACAACCAGAGCGAAGCCGATATGTTATTCTTCATGCTGACGAATATCTTCAAAGAAAGCACCGAGCTTTTATACTATGGCAAAAACTCCGAAGAACTGCTTGAAAAAGCGTTCAAGCTCGATGAAGTATCCGGCGGCAGCATCAACCTGCCGGGCGTTGTCTCCAGGAAGAAGCAGATCTTACCGATGATCGTAAGTGCTTCGAATAATATGTAGGATATGTAATCAGCAAATGCCTATAACGCAAAAAGAGACATTCCCAAACAGCTCAGATAGGGAATGCCTCTTTTTTATATTAATATATTTTATTATACGCAGACTGCAATTATACCATCTGCACCAACCAGACATCACTCTTCACCATAAAGAATCCAATCGTCGCTTTGATTAATTCCGTCGCCTGCACGAAAAAATACACACTCACAATTCCAAGTCCCGTAAAATGCGCAAGCACGTACGCACAAGGAACAACAATGACCCATGTGAACACGGAATCAAACAGGAATGTAACCAATGTCTTACCGCCTGATCGTAAGGTAAAGTAGAAGGTATGGCTCATGGAACAAATCGGCATCAAAAGCGCAGATATACTCATGAACGCTGTAGCAAGCTTCTTGATTTCATCGGTTGTATTGTAGATATGCGGAAAAAACCTGCCAACTACAAACATTACCGCCGCGACAAGTATACAGCAAAATACACTGAACACGATCATCTTATTATCCGCATCCTTCGCCTGTTCCAGCTCGCCGGCTCCCAGATACTGTCCTACAATGATGCTGATACATGCACCAAGCTGAATATACACAATATTAAACAAATTCGTGATCGTCGTTGCGATGTTTAGTCCGGCAACCACCTCGAGTCCGCGCACCGAATAGCACTGCGTCACTGCTGTCATCCCCGCCGCCCAGAGAAGTTCATTCAACATAAGTGGAAATCCTTTGATCAAAATTGCTTTGAATTCGCCCATTGGCATGCCAAATCCCCGGTATGCACCAGCCAGATACTTGTTCTTTTCTTTATGGGAATGTGCCCAGATTACAATAATTGCAGCTTCTATATAACGCGCCAGTATCGTTGCGAGCGCTGCACCCATAACGCCAAGCTTCGGAAATGGCCCAATTCCAAATATCAACAGATAATCTAACACTGCATTGCTTCCAACTGCCACGAAGCTTGCAACCATCGGTACAAATGTCTGCCCGGTTTCCTTGATGTTTGTCGCATACGACTGTGTAACCGCAAAAGGAACCAAGCCGATCAGCATGATGGACAGATACTGTTTTCCATACCGTAACGCAACATCTGTCGCACCGGTTCCGGCCGTATCCGTAAGATATAAGGATATGAGATTCTCACCATTCGTAATAAATAACGTAATTGCAAGAATCGTCACAAACATCGTTGCATACAGTTTGAATCGGAATGAGTACATGTGACCTTCATGGTTTCCTTTTCCGAAATACTGTGCGCCAAAAATACTTGCTGCCGATGCCGCACCAAAAATTGCCAAATTATATACAAAAATCAACTGATTCACAATCGCTACACCGGACATTTGTTCAGTTCCAAGCTGTCCAACCATGATATTATCCAAAAAGCTGACCAAATTCGTAATCGCATTCTGTAAGATCATCGGCAAAGCAAGCATCAGATATCGCTTATAAAAGGCACGATCGCCAATAAATTTTTTGATTTGAAAAGACCGTTTCGTATTCATGTGTCATTCACCTCACTTTTCACACACGCCCTGCATGTTTCACAATCAAATCCAAAAATCTCCCGCATGATAGTTCCGCACGCATATATCAATTCTGTTATATATATATAGAAAAATATGGTGGGTACAGAATCTACCCACCATATCACATAGTTTCTTCTATATTTTGCGTACGTTTGTCTTAGCACTTACATTGTAAGGATAATCTCATTGATATCAGCCAGCTCGCTTGCTGCAATATAGTTATCGCTCATTTCTTTGCCATTTACGACAAGACTCTTGTAACCGCTCTCTGCGCCATTCGGATTCTTCACAACGATATGAAGCTTCTTTCCACGGAAGTCCTTGTTGATCTCGAATTCCTTCCAGTCAGATGGAACCGATGGTGCGATACGAAGTCCATCGAAGTCCGGACGCATACCAAGGATACCCTCAACACATCCAACCATAACGGTCGATGCTGTACCGGTCAGCCAGTGTACATGTGCTCTACCCTCGAATGGGCTGTCAGAGCTCTCTGTAAACTGTCCGTGGCAATATGGCTCCAGCTTTCTGATCTCTGCCTTGTCATTCATGGATGCAGGTGAGCTTTCTGTGAAATACTCAAATGCACGGTTTCCATGTCCCATCAGGGATTCTGCCAGAATAATCCAACCCTGTGGCTGTGAGAAGATACCGCCATTTTCCTTTGTGGATGGATTGAACAGAAGCATCAACGCTCCCTCAAACGCATGATCTACATAGGATGGCGCCATCAGACGTACGCCATATGGTGTATTCAATTCTCTATGTACAGACTCCAGTGCTTTCTCTGCCTGATCCTTTGTGGCAAGACCACTGATAACTGCCCATGACTGTGGATTCAGCCACATGTTTGCTTCCGGATCATGCTTGGAACCGATGATCATGCCGTCTTCCTTGTATCCACGGATATAGCGGTCATCTTCCCAGCACTTTGTCTGGATAATATCGCCAAGTTCCTTCTGGATCTTATCCAGATATGCGATATATTCTGTATCATTTTTCTGCTCTGCAAAGATGCGGAGTACGCTCATCGCATAGTAAAGCTGCATTGCAACAAATGTTGACTCGCCCTGCTTGCCAAGACGTAAGCAGTCATTCCAGTCTGCATGCAGACCTGCCGGCATACGATTGTTTCCAAGGTGATTCATAGAGAAATCAATCGCACGCTTCAAATGCTCATACACCGTACCCTCTCCGCCATTTGCGAACAGGATTACTTCATCGATAAAGTCTGTATTTCCAGACTCCGCAATATACTTATAAACTGTTGGGAACAACCACAATGCATCATCTGCACGATAAGCCGGATGTCCGGTTGCACGTACATAAGACTCATCATCTGGTGTATCCTCATGACCTGCATTGTGATCAAACTTTACAAGTGGAAGTCCACCACCATTGTCTACCTGTGCAGACAACATGAAACGGATCTTGTCCAACGCCATCTCTGGTGCCAAATGGATTACGCCCTGAATATCCTGTACCGTATCACGGTATCCGTATCCATTTCGAAGTCCACAGTAGGAGAACGATGCGGCTCTTGACCAGATAAATGTCATGAAGCACTGATATGCATTCCATGTATTGATCATCGCATTGAATGACTCGCTTGGTGTCTTTACCTGGAAATGATTCAGCTTTCCATGCCAGTATTCCTTCAACTCTGCCAGCTCAGCTTCACTCTGTGCATGCACATCTGCATAGCTGTTCATCACTGCTTCTGTCTCTGCATCATTCTTCATGCCGAGTACAAATGCAAGCTCCTTGCTCTCGCCCGGTGCGAGTGTGATCTTTGTCTCCAAAGCGCCACAGGCATTACCATTATAATTCAGACAGTTTCCGCAATCACCGTTTTCTACGCCGACTGGATTGCCATAGCCATGATATCTGCCAAGGAACGCTTCCTTATCTCCGGCATAGCTTGCAACCTCTGCTCCAGCCAGACCAAAGAATCTTGTAAATGCAACACTTCCGTTGATAGCTGCACCCTTATTCACGTTCTCATTGATCACCTGCTTAATGCGGTTTCCCATGAAATATGTTCTTGTGATAAAGAGTGTATACTGCAGATTGACCTGATCCTGCTCATAGTTGTTATCATTTGTAAATTCACAGTAACCAAAGACTGACAGGTTACGAGGCTTGTCAGAATCGTTCGTAACCTTCAGCTTCCATACCTCATGCGTCTTATCAAGTGGTACATAGTAAAGTACAGAGCTCTTGATGCCTGCATATTCTGCATTCATATACGTATAGCCTGTACCATGGTGACACTCACTCTTGTAGCTGTCTAAATCTTTTCCAACTGGCTGCCATGAGGCTGACCAGTAATCTTTGCTGTCATTGTCACGCAGATAAATGTATCTGCCCGGCTGGTCAAAGCTGTTGAAGATATAACGAAGAATTCTTCCGTTTGCACCAGACTTTACAAAGCTGTATCCACCGGCATTGTTGGAAATGATTGCGCCGTATTCCGGAGAACCAAGGTAGTTCGCCCAAGGTGCCGGAGTATCCGGTCTGTCAATCACATATTCCTTATTTGCCTCATCAAAGTATCCGTATCTCATGAGGTACCCTCCTAATTTATAGTTCTACTACTCAGCGTCCTTCAGGCTCAGGCTGATCTTACCCATACGGTCAACCTCAAGAACCTTAACCTTGACTACATCGCCGATATTTACGACATCCTCTACCTTCTCTACGCGGTGATCTGCCAGCTTAGAGATATGAATCAGTCCATCCTTGTTTGGTGACAGCTCTACGAATGCACCGAAGTTCATGATACGAACAACCTTACCTTCGTAAGTCTTACCAACTTCGATTGGATCTACGATAGAACGGATGATCTTCAATGCCTTGTCCATACCTGCCTGCTCAACACCGCAGATAAATACATTTCCATCATCATCGATATCGATCTTAACGCCTGTCTCCTCGATGATTGCGTTAATTGTCTTTCCTCTCTGTCCAATGATCTCACCGATCTTCTCCGGATCAACCTTTGTCTGGATGATCTTCGGAGCAAGCTCGCCAACGTGATCTCTTGGAGCTGCGATAGCCGGCTTCATACATGTATCCATGATGAAGAGTCTTGCCTCACGACATCTTGCGATTGCGCCCTCTACGATTGGACGTGTCAGACCATGAATCTTGATATCCATCTGGATTGCTGTGATACCTTCGGTTGTACCTGTTACCTTGAAATCCATGTCGCCGAAGAAATCTTCGAGTCCCTGAATATCTGTCAACAGTACATAATCATCATCTGTCTCACCAGTTACAAGGCCGCAGGAAATACCTGCTACCATCTTCTTGATTGGAACACCGGCAGCCATCAGTGACATACAAGATGCACATGTGGAAGCCATAGATGTTGAACCGTTTGACTCAAATGTCTCAGATACGGAACGGATTGCATATGGGAACTCGTCCTCACTTGGAAGTACAGGAACAAGTGCACGCTCAGCAAGTGCGCCATGTCCGATCTCACGACGTCCTGGTCCTCTGGATGGCTTTGTCTCACCAACAGAGTATGATGGGAAGTTGTAATGATGCATATATCTCTTCGTTGTAACATTTGTGTCAAGGCCATCCAACTTCTGAGCCTCAGAAAGCGGAGCCAGTGTTACAACGTTACAAATCTGTGTCTGTCCTCTTGTGAACATAGCAGAGCCATGGACTCTAGGAATGATATCAACCTCAGCAGCCAGTGGACGGATCTGTGTGATCTGTCTGCCATCCGGACGCTTATGATCCTTCAGAATCATCTTACGAACTGTCTTCTTCTGATACTGGTAAACAGCCTCATCAAGAACTGCCAGCCAGTCTTCCTTATCTGCAAATGCCTCTTCAAGCTTCTCCTTGATCTGGCGGATGTTCTCCTCACGCACCTGCTTCTCGTCTGTGAAGACTGCCTCTTCCATTGCTGCAGGTGGAACAAGCTCCTTGATTGCCTCAAACAGTTCTTCCGGAACTGCACAGCTTGTATAAGAATGCTTTGGCTTACCACACTCAGCTACGATCTTATCGATAAATGCGATTACTTTCTGGTTTAACTCATGGGCTGCATAAATAGCCTCGATCATCTTCGCCTCCGGCACTTCGTTCGCACCAGCCTCGATCATGATAACCTTATCTCTTGTAGATGCAACCGTAAGCTTCAGATCTGACTCCAGATTCTGTGTAGAATTTGGATTGAAGATCAGCTCGCCATTGATCATACCAACCTGTGTAGTTGCACATGGACCATCAAACGGGATATCAGAAATTGCTGTTGCAATCGCTGAACCAAGCATAGCCGTAAGCTCTGGAGAACACTCCGGATCTACTGACATAACCATGTTATTGAGTGTAACATCATTTCTGTAATCCTTTGGGAATAATGGTCTCATCGGACGGTCGATAACACGGGATGTAAGGATTGCGTTCTCGCTTGCCTTACCCTCACGCTTGTTGAATCCTCCAGGGATCTTTCCAACGGAATACATCTTCTCCTCATATTCAACTGAAAGTGGGAAGAAATCGATACCATCTCTTGGTTTTTCTGATGCAGTTGCTGTTGAAAGAACAACTGTATCTCCGTAGTGCATCAAAGCTGCACCATTTGCCTGCTTTGCAACTCTGCCTACATCGACACGCAAGGTTCTTCCGGCAAGTTCCATCTCAAACTTCTTGTACATAATAAATTCTCCTTGAAATATTTTTTTCCTGCAATCAGACTCCGAAACGACTGAAAACGCCACTTTCTGTCTTCTTTTTCTCAGACAGAAAATGATTTTTTCAGTTGTCTCGGTTTTGTCTTCATGCAATCTTTTAGATTATACCATCTATTTCCTTTTGCTTCAAGATGGGAATGGATGAAATGTGGGATTTTTTGTTTGTGATTTATTTGCGATTTATTGCTTGCGATTTTTGTTTGAAAACTGTTTCGCTTGATACCGTTTGCTTGCTGTGGGTTTTCTAGCTCGCTTTTTTGCTTCCACGCCCACGCCATGGGTTTCCACGCTTACTTTTCTGCTCCCACGCCCAGTTTCCGCTCCCCGACATATCGATTAGCTTCCGGGGTGGGCTTTTCTGCTTGCTTTTCACACCCTACGCCCATGCCGTGGGTTTTTCCGCCTACTTTTCTGCTCCCACGCCCAAATCAATAGATTCATAAAAAGGAATTATGAATTTTCTGTGATAAAATCATGTATTCCATTTACGCAGCAACTTATATATGCTACATTAAGAACAACTCATTTATCGAGTTTTTAGCGCATAGTTTTTCATACAGAAAATCTGTTTTACAACTCAGAACAACTCAGATTTTACTTACCCACGTAGTTTACATTTTAGCGTGTTGCCTAACGGCTTCATGTGTTTTCGCATTATGATGGTCTGTACTATTACAGTCGTTGCAATGTCAATTATTGAAAGAGGTGTATATCATTTTTATACAGAATATTCTTGAACAGCAAAAACAATTAAATAAAAGCATCGAAAACTATAAAAAGCTTATCAATAAATTCCCCTCTGGAAAACTACAATGTTTCAAGAACGGAAAGCATATCAAATCATACAAAGTGAATGGCAATCTGAAAAAATACATTCCCACCAAAGAATCTGCCACTATTGAGAAATTAGCTTTGAAGAAATATTATGAAAGCTGTCTGGATGATTGCATCAAAGAAAAAGAGCTTCTTGATCGATTCATTCAAGATATTCAGGCTTTGCCGAATACATCTCAGAAGCTTCTGGCGACAGATTCAAATTATCACACATTTTTAGCTAAGGCACTGATTCCTGATGCATGGGCAGGCGTCTCCTATGAGCAAAATCCTTATAAGCGCGAAGATCTTATTCACAACACGTTTTCCGGAATGAAAGTACGCTCAAAGTCGGAGGAAATCATAGCAAATATTTTGTTCACAAACCATATTCCGTTTCGATATGAAGCGCCACTCACACTAAACGGATCAACCATGTATCCTGATTTTACAATCAAAAATCCAAAAAATAATTCCTATACTTATTGGGAGCATTTGGGGTTGATGGATAAAAAGGAATACAAAGATCATGCCATGGAGAAAATCAGTACATATTGTGACCACAATATCATTCCGGATGTTAATCTCATTCTAACTTACGAGACACAAAAGCATCCGTTAGATTCCAGTTGGGTGCAACAATTGGTGATGTGGAATTTCATGTAGAGTAGAGCTTGATTAAAATCCAGCTTGCCTTTTTGTTATAAATAAGTTCACCCCGGAAACCTTTTTCAAGTTTCCTGGGTGGGTGTCCCGCTTTTTCTCTTTCCACGCCCACAGCGTGGGCTTTTCCGTTTTCTGTCCCGCCCCCACGCTCAGAACATAAGAGACCCATATTCTTCACAAACCATTTTTATAAAATCAAAAAACATAGCGACTTTTATGAACACTCTCCATATATTTCAGTCATCTCCTTTAGTTTTAAAAAGAAAATGACTGAACCTTTATCTATTATGAAAAAACGCCCCGGATATCTCCAGAGCGTTTAAATTCATTTTTACTTAACCGTTATTTCCTTACCTGCTAAAGCTGCATACTCAGCAGCTGTTGCATCCCATGAAGCTGTATTATTGGTTGTATTATATACATAATAAATTGTTTTATCTCCCTGCGTATACTCTACTCCTCGTACAGTGTATTCTTCATGCTTGTTTGTTACACCTTCTGCAGATTTCCCAAGTTTAATTTTTACGCTTGTAGAAGGTACATCTGCTGTATTATTAATTTGGTCCTGAAATGCCTTCAATGTTGTTGCATCCATAGTTGACAAATCAGTTCCCTTTGCATAAGCACTTGAACACTCTGTCTGCGCAGCTGTCAATACAGTCTTACCATTCAATACAACCTGCTGCCCCTTTGCTCTGTCAATATAACCAAGCAATGCCGGTACGAGGATTGCTGCCAAAATTGCGAGAATTACGATAACAACAATCAGCTCTACCAAAGTAAAACCTTTGTTTTCTTTCATCTTTTTCATAATCATTTCCTCCTTAGTCTTTTTGTTTTTTGATATGAAAAATCTTTATAAAGTATAGCAAAATTTGCTATCAGTATCAACTTTTTCCCTTTTTTTCGAGGGATTTTCTCATGGTAATTTTTACCATTTATGCCACATCTAGTTGCTCAACAGCCTTTTACAAATACTGATCGAGCTCTGCGACATCGTTTGAATATTTGTAAGCCATCTGGCGGTTAATCATACCGTTCTGAACCAAACGGGACAAATCACCATTTAATGTATGCATACCTACGGATGAACCGGACTGCATCAGAGAACCGAGCTGATGACATTTATTCTCACGGATCTGGTTGCAAACTGCATCCGTACCAACTAAGATTTCTGTCGCTACAACTCGTCCATTTCCACGTGCATTCGGAATCAGGCACTGTGTGATTACACCATTTAACACGCTGGCAAGCTGTGTCCGTACCTGATTCTGCATGCCTGCTGGACAGGCGTCAATGATTCGATCAATCGTCTGTGCCGCACCAGTCGTATGCAGGGTGGACATAACCAGATGTCCGGTCTCTGCCGCAGTCAGTGCTGCTGAGATTGTCTCGTAATCACGCATCTCTCCTACCAGAATAATATCCGGGTCTTCACGAAGTGCACTTCGAAGTGCCGATGCAAAGTTTGTGACATCTCTTCCAACCTCTCTCTGGTGAATAAGTGCCATCTTTCTGTCGTATACATACTCGACCGGATCTTCAATCGTAATAATATGTTCCGGACGATTCTCGTTGATATAATCAATCATGGAAGCAAGTGTGGTTGATTTACCAGAACCGGTTGGTCCTGTCACAAGAATCATACCACGCGGCTTATCTGCCAGCTCCCGAAGCACGCTTGGAAGTCCAAGCATCTCCATCGACGGAATCGAGGAATTAAGCAGTCGGATTGTTGCCGCCATCTTGCCATCCTGCTTAAATACATTCACACGCTGACGGTTGCCATCCGGGGTACGAATTGCAAAATCCGCATCTATGCCTCGCTCAAGATTCTCCCGCTGTTCATCGGTCAAAAGCTCTGCGAGCATCGCGATGATTTCTCCGTCGCTTGGATTGGTCGGTGCATTCTGCAAGCGACCATTGATTCGATACATAAGTGGCATACCAACTGTGATATGAATATCCGAGCATCCCATCGAACGTGCTTCCATAATCATCTGATCTATCATCATATATATCGACCTCCTCTCGTATTATTTAATCTTTTTATTATGTTTTTTTATCATAATTTTTACTTGTTTTTTCTTCTACTTGCTGTCAGCTTCCGGCATGGGTTTTTTCTGCCTGCTTTTCTCTTCAAAAACACATACCGTGTGTTTTCTGACTTCAATTCTCGCTTTTATACACACTTTTCCCTTCTCTACATGCCAATCAGCTTCCGGTTTGTGTTTTTCTGCCTGCTTTCTAAATATGTGCTTTAAACATATATTTTTTCCGCTCTCATCCTACTCATAATAAGACACGCGCAACAGTTCATCTACAGTCGTCGTACCATTTTCCACGAGTTCGAGTGCACTCTTCTTCAAGGTGCTCATGCCCTGCTCCTGTACAGCATAATCTTTGATTTCCTCGACTGAAGCGCCCTTCGTGATCATTTCACGCACCTTCTTATCGATCATCAAGATTTCATGGATAGAAATACGTCCCTTGTAGCCCGTGTTGTTGCACTGTCTGCAGCCTTTGGCATGCATGATCTGAGGGAAATGTACGCCTGCGATTGCTTCCTCCTGCTCGGTCATCGGTCCCCATTCACCACAGAACGGGCAGACTTTACGCACGAGTCGCTGTGCCACGATACCAACCAAAGAGCTGGCGATCATGTATGGCTCGACGCCCATATCCGCCAGTCGGACAACGGAAGAAGCCGCATCGTTCGTATGTAGAGTCGAAAGTACCAGATGTCCGGTGATTGCGGCACGGACAGAAATCGATGCCGTCTCTGCATCTCGCGTCTCACCGACCATGATGATATCCGGGTCCTGACGAAGCAGGGCGCGAAGTCCAACCTCGAAGGTCAGTCCTGCGGTATTATTTACCTGCATCTGATTGAGCTTTGGCACATTTTTCTCGACCGGATCTTCAATCGTCGAGATATTTACACTACGTTTTGCAAGCTCTTCCAGAATCATATACAGGGTTGTTGATTTACCGGAACCAGTCGGTCCGGTCAGATAAATAATTCCGTTTGGTGACTGTAGCATGCGCATTACAAGCTTGTAATTTCGTTCCGTCATACCGAAGGTTCCCATATGGTCGATCGAACCTGCCGATGCAAGAAGTCTCAAAACCGCTTTCTCGCCAAATACGGTTGGAATGACAGATACACGAACATTCAGGTTCACACCTTCAATGTTGATACGGAAATGTCCATCCTGCGGGATTCTTCGCTCTGCGATATCAAGATCACCAAGGATTTTGATACGTGCCAGCAGGGAATTGTGAATGTTCTTCTGCAGCGTCATGAAGTCGCAGATAACACCATCCATACGCATTCGCACGCTTGTATGGTTCTCAAATGGCTCGATATGGATATCAGATGCATTTGAGTTATAAGCACGGACAAGCAGGCTGTTAAACAGGTTGATGATTGGCGTATCATCGTCGCCCTCTTCTACGCTGATCTCCATAACCTCACTCGTCTGTGTTGTATTCGCCGATGCTTTCTGTGCTGCCTGTCTTGCAGATACCTCTGAATAATAATACTGAATGGAATTTTCGAGCGGTGCCTTCTCACACAGAGAAATATGAACTTCCCGTCCGACAATCTGGCGGATATCCTCAATTCCATAGAAGTTCAGCGGATCGTCCACAAGGAGATAATACATCGTATCCTCTACCTTGTATCCCATCATGTTATATTTCTCGGCAAGAACACGCGGAATCATCTCCACCGCTTTCACATCCACAGACAGATCCGAAATATTGACAACCTCATAATTCAGACGCTTTCCAAGCGCCTCTAACATCTGTTTCTCTGTGATAAAGCCAAGTGCAATCAATGCGGCACCAAGACGGACACCTTTGTTTTCCTTCTGGTAGGCAACCGCCTGATTGATCTGATCTTCGTTGATGTATCCAAGTTCCTGCAATACATCACCGATTCGGATATTTTTATTACTGCGCATTTCCATCGTCCGGCACCTCCTCGTACATATAGATCTCAAGCGTCAATGTCAAAACACGCTCAGTCTTGATATCGTACTCACCTTCTTCGGTCAGGTTCGTGATACTCCGCTCCTCAGACCATGAATAGTTGCACACACGGATTTTCTTATCGCTGTTTGAGAGATCTTCGATCAGCTGAAGCAGATCACTCTCTTTTCCGCCTAGACGAAGTGTCACCGTCGCATTATAAATACCGGTTGTTACCTCATCATCAAATGCCGGAAGCGCACTCATTTCGCTGTCCGTCGACATACCGCCACTCTCCTCAGCCGCTTCGATTTCAGAGCGTTCCGCTTTCGCGCCTTGTGGTGCTTCAGTCGTATCCGTTTCCTCCTGTGCTGCGAGCATTGCCGCACGCTTCGAATATACATATGGCTCCAAAGCCGTTTCTTCCTGTGGCATCTGGATAGCCAGATCATAGGCTGACAAGTTATATCCTAACACAAGCTCAGTGAAATACTTATCAATCTCTGCACTTTCCATCATTGGGAAGAATGATTCACGTACTCCCTGTATCTCATTTGAAAACCGCTCGTTATCTGCCTCCATCATCGGCACCTGCGTAAGCTTCAGCTCATTTTCTTCCTGTGTTTCCTTCTGTGTCGCAATCTCTTTGTTCGTATTCACGATACCCTTTACAACCGGGTAAATACCCCAGTAACCAATGCAGACTACGATCACGAATATAGAAAGCATGATCAGGAGGTTTTTGTCTTTTTGTGTCATTTCTAACTTCATAACGATCCACTCCTTATTCTGCATCGCCGACATCCGGCAAGTTTGTTTCTGTTGTCTCTGGCTGTGCATCTGTATCGGTATGTCTGCCTGCGGACTCCGCCAGCGTACAGGTCACATGGATATCCCACAACTCATCGGATTCCACATAAGAATATCCGGTATAATCAACATTGCTGAATATATCCTCGCCGCACAGATTGCGGATGAATTTATTGATATTATCTACCGTATCGGCACGCGCTGTCATCGTCAGCACGCCCAGATCCGCATCGAAGGAATCAAAGGTCACGGTTGCAAGCCCCTGCGCGCAATCATCGACCACACCCATCACCTCACGGTTACAGACCGGATACGTGTATAGATTCTGATTCACTCCTGCAATCGCATTGTATTGATTGCTCAGATAGGATGTTTGCTCCAAAAGTACATCATACCGTGCAACCTCCATAATCGTTGCCGGAGACTCATTGTACTCCTTCAGCTTCTGCAATTCCTGTTTTTTTAGTGTGCGCACCGTAATACACACGGCAAGTCCCACAAGCATCACAGCAAGACTGATCAGAATTGCAAGAAATCCCTTTCCAACTCCGCCACCTTCTGTTTCCTTCTTTTTTCCGGCATGATAGCCGTCTAAGAAATTCTGCTTGCCGGCATTTTCCGTAACAAGACCGCTGATCGGGTGGAAATGTGCCTGTACATCCAGACCATTGGTTGCAACATGTGTATCTGCAAATACCTCCACACGCGCGTAAATATCAAGCTGGGAAATTGCATTCTGATATAATGGCAGATCCTGTGGATTCACACCCGCAAGTAAAACTGCCTCAATCGGATAATCCAGCTGGTTTGCCTGCATGAACTGACGGATCTGGCTGACGGAACGCGCGATATCCTGCGCATAGTCCTCTGTTCCCTGATCATGGAAGCAGCGGGCACTGTTGAAATAGTAAAATTCTCCATTTACCCAGAGGATCGTCGTGATTGTCATGCGGTCTGCGATCTGCAGGACGAATGTCTTGTACTGTTGTGCCGCTGTCAATGCAGTCAGACGGATCAGACTGCTCTCACCGGAATATACTGCCTTGAGTTTGACGCCGATCTCAGTAAAGATGTCCACATAATCTTTGATGAAATCGGTCGTGATGATCTCGGCATAGATTTTCTTCGTCGCCTTATTCTGCCCGATTGGAAAATATCCGCAGATATAATCCTCTCCCTGTTTGATATCTGTAAACTCGCGGTTGATAAACTCTTCCGTCTTCTTCGAATTGAGCAGAGGCATCTCAATATTCTTACCAATAAACTTGGTCGAATTGATGACTAAGATCACATCCTTCGTCGGCAGATTATGTGTCGTCCAGAAGTTCTGCATGAAGCTCACAAACGCATCCGCATCCATAATCATACCATTGATGATGCTGCCATCCGGCGCATCTTCCGTATAACAATCCGCGACAGAAATCTTTCGATTTCCGGGAGTACCGGTGATCACTTGTATCTGTTGGTTTGCCAGATAAATGACTGTACTCATATGTATGTTCTCCTTCCTGTAATAGGTTTGCTTTCTCTATTTAGTACGAATTTGCAATCGTCGCATACGAGCCATAAATCGGCTGGATTACGGAAATAATAACAAATCCAACGACTGCCGCCATCACGACGATCATCGCAGGCTCCAGATAAGAAACCAGCTTGTTCATCGCTACCTCGGAATCATATTCCATCTGGTTCGCAATTGATACAAGCATTGTATCGAGCGCACCCGTCTCTTCACCGACTGAAATGGACGAAGAAAGCTTCTTCGTAAATCCATCTACCCGGTCAATACTCTCACTTAAATTCATACCACCACGTACATCCGCGATGACCTGATCAAACTGCTTTTCAATGTAAGAATTGCCAATCGTATTTCGTGCGATCTGCAGACAGTTGATGATTGAAATACCTGCCGAATACAAGCTCGACAACGTACGAGCAAACCGTGCGGTATAAATGACACGGCGCAGCTTCCCGATGACCGGAAGCTTCAGTTCTAACTTGTCCTTTGCATACCGCACACCCGGTATCGCAAAAAGCACATGAAAGAAAATATACAACACAACGGCTGCCAAAATCAAGACATACCATTTATTTTTCACAAAATTACTGATGTCCAGCAGAATCGTCGTTGAGGTCGGAAGTGCATCCATCTGGGAAAATAAATCCTTAAACTGCGGAATAACATAGCCCATGATGATTGCAACTACTACCACGATCAACACACAGAGGATCTTCGGATAAGTCATTGAGCTTTTGACCTTCTGGTTCAGCCGATATTCCTTCTCATAATGCACAGACATCTGCAGCGCAATCTTGTCCATGCTTCCACTGCTCTCTGCACTCTTGATCATGTTGATAAAGAGCGGTGGAAATGCGTCGCCACTCGCAGACATTGCCTCAGAAAGCGGCACACCGGAACGCACCTGTTTTAACAGTCCGGTATAAACCTCCCGTTCCTTTGGCTTGATGGACTCATCCTCGGATATGATTCGCAGTGCCTTTACGAGCGTCACGCCCGCGCCAAGCAGCTCACCGATATTCTTCGCGAACTCAGAGACAACATCGGAACGCAGACGTTTGATGTTGACCTTATCCGCCTGTGCCTTCGCCTGTATCAAATATTTCTTTTCCTGTTTTAAGCGCTCATGCAGATCAAGCTCATCGGTTGCCTGCATCGTACCGGAAATCGCCTTTCCGTTTTCATCCTGCGCTCTGTATTTGTAAGTAACCATAGCGCCTCCTAATACGTAGCTGTCATCATACTTTTCACATAATCAATATACATCGAGATCATGGTATCGCCCAGATTCTGAGTCAGTGCAACAAGCACACCGAATGCAAGAAATGGACCGAATGCGAAATGTTCTTTCCTTCCCTTCTTCTTACTTGCCAGCAGATAGATCGCATACGCACCGCCGACAATGATTCCAACGAAGAATGCAGCAACTACACCTTTCCAGCCAAGCAGGAATCCGGCTGCAAACATCATCTTCACATCGCCACCGCCAAAGCCGTTAAATAACATCAGAATAAACATTGGCACGCTGATCGCGAACAGTCCAATCACACGCTCTATGATCGTTGGTCCCGGCAGCACCCAGATAGCAGGGATACCAAGCAACAGCAAAATCACATTCAACTGTGGCGGAATCTCCTGCGTGTCCGCATCGATCATCGTGATCACCATCAGATCACAGATCACAAGGAAGAACAGCAACGCGGATAGATGAATTCCGTACATTGCAACAGAAAATACTGCAAATGCACCACCGATCAGCTCGATAATAAGCGGACGTTTCGGCAATACAGAACCACAATATCTGCAGCGGTTCTGATAACGAATCCGGGAAAAGATCGGAATGACATCTTTCCATGTCTGCTCGTGGTCGCACTGCTTACAGTGGGAATGACGAATCGTCAGCTTCTCCTTCTTCGGAAGCCGTTCAATGACCAGATTCAGATAAGAAAACACAGTCACTCCCATCAAAAATACCAATATGTATATCATTGCATATAAAAAATAATTCATTTTCTACCCCTTTTACTCTGTTTTACAGTTGATCTGTGTGTCGGAATTCGCATCTAAATTATAACACTGAATATATTCCGTGTATGTAAAATCGCCATACCGTGAGCTATGCAGTGTCAGACTCATATAAATAATATTGTCTGCATAATCTCCCTTCGGCTGTGTAAACTTCAACTCCTTGATGGAATACCCCATATACGCTTTCTGGTCAAATACCCAGTCAGTACTCTTCACTTCGCCACTTGCAACCACCACCGGATAATAATGCACAACCAGATATCCTTCTTCATTCACGCCAATATAGACATGACTGCCCTGCGCATCGGTAAACTCGATCTTATTATACCCTGTCGTTTCATTCTGTCCACCGAGCGTCGCATCTGTCGACAGCTGCATGACATATGGTAATGTGACCTCGCTCGTTGTTCCATCCTCATTTTTTACCTCCGTTGTGATTGTCGCATCCCGCGCACCCTCGATCTCACCGCGGATCTTCGAAGCAATGATGGATGATACCTGCATACCATTTGCAGTGCCCTTCGCAGTATAATAGACGCTCACCGTATTCGCGATCACCTTGCTCGCCGCAATCATAAAAAGCCCGATCAGCATAAAGGTCACGATCATTTCCACCAGCGTGAGTCCCTGATTCTTATTATGAAATTTTCGAAAAAGCTGCTTCAGTTTTTTCATTTCAATAACTGACTCCTCTTATTCTCCTGCTTCTTCACTTTTATGTATCACCCGGAACACCGTCAGATCGGCACGATCACTATAATAACGGTGCAGCTTTGCTTCTATCGCAAAGCTCGTTGCCTGTGCCATATTCTGTGAATCTGTCTTATTTGTGTCCACCGTCAGTGTGATGCCTGTATCTGCTAATGTCTCAAACACGGTATCCGTCCGATACATTTCCTCGTTCAGGATACGCTGTTCCTCCTGCATATCCTTGCTTTTCTTGACCAATTCTCCGGATACGCCAAGCAAATGTACCATACATTCTGCCAGAACCATAACAAGAATCACGAATCCAACGATCACTTCCACCATCGTCGAACCTGCATTATTCATTTGTCGCACGATTTTTCTTCTCTTCATGTTACTCACGCTCCAGGAAACTCCAGCTCCAATGCTCACTTTTCAGAATATCATTTTTCGATGGATTTACCGTATCATCTCCAGTATCCACACCAATTTCTGCGTCCTCATAATCCATACAGGACAAATTATACTTTGACAACATGGATGCTGTCTGGTCACCCTTCGTACAGGTTACTTTGACACAAAGGACAACATCGTTTTTCGATATCTGATAACTGCCATCGTTCTCCCAATAGATACAGACTGAAATATCATCCGCCATCGCTGCATATTTTGTCGTATCTCCGCCTGTCGCTGCGAGGGTAAAATACCGGTACGCCGCTTTCTCCCCATGATCAGTCGAACTCTCCGATTCATAATACGGCCAGTTGCCCTGACACACATTATATCGAAGATACTGCCACAGCAGATTTTTTCCATCCGTCACATCTTGCTTCTGCATATCAAAACTTGTATATGCCGGCGTCGTCAGTTCTTTCTCTATTTCAATACTGATCGTCTTCGAAAGCTCCCGGCATTGGTTCTGTGTCACCCGGCGCACCGAAGACGAAAACAATGCATAGCTTACAAGCAGCAAAGATAAGCAGAACACAACGACAACCATACTGACAACAATCGCCACGATCATTGCAGAACCGCGATTTTCTTCTTTATGAAATTGTCTGAGCTTTCTTTTTCTCTGCATGTACCTGTAATTTATCTTTCTACTATTTTGATATTCCGGTAATTGTCAGCGTCTGTGGCTGTGTCCACTCGGCAAGTCCATCTTCCGAAATTGCCGCAAATCGGATCTGCACATCTTTCACATCCTCGGTAAACCATGTGTCCTTCTCCAGTATAAAGCTTGCGCCTGTCTGATCTGCGGTATAATAAACGGACTGTACTAATGTACCCTCTGCATCAAATCCCAGCACCTGTACGAGCATCGGTTGCTCAATTGCCACTGTATAATTCACAACTTCTTTCTGTGTCGTACCACTTCCAACTGTCACCGTTGTTCCTGCAAGCTTCGGAAGCTCTGTCTTTGCAGCTTCCTTTTTCACAGTTCCAGTCCAGATCACCATATCCATCTCCTCGGCTTCCGTGATTGCGCTGGCATCTGTTGTCGTTGCATCATCAACCGGAATCAGTTTCCACATTGCGACATCCGAGCTTTCAAAGGCATCCAGATGTGCCTCGCCGACAACTGCCTGTACTGCAACGAACGTCGTTGTATCTGGAAGTAACACAGAAATCTGATTTTTTTCTGCAACCACCTTTGCGCAGATTGCAGTCGTTGTATCCTCCAGCCGTACATTTACGGCATAGCTTACGCTTATTGGTTTTTCTTCCGTCAGAATACCTGCAAACTCCGTGTATGGATTTGCTTCACACAGGCTTTCTCTGCGGATCTTTGCGTTGCTTCCTGCATAGTATACATAATATTTATCGGTCTTTGGCTGTACATACATCACGCCATATGCCCCGCTTGCATCCTTGATCTGCACCTCGTAATAATCGACGCCATCCTGTACCTCGAACCGATATGCCCGTGACTCATACGTTCCAACCAGATCTTCATCCTGTACTGGTGCTGTCAATGTCCATTTTGTTCCATCGTAATACTGCAGGACACGCACATCGTCTGCCAAACGCTTGACATCCGGTGTTTCAAGCTTCTGGACAGTCTGTATTTCCTCGGTTGTTGCTTCTGTCGTAGAATCCTGTGTATCCGCATCCGTCACAGCATTCTCTGTCTCATCTGGCTGTCCCATCGTTCCAGCCATTGTCTCTGCTTCCTTTTTACCTTCTGAAGCATCCATAACGACCTGTTTCTCTTCTGCTCCATTCGATGCAAGCTGTGTAGTCTTCGAATACTTTGTTCCATTTACTGTACAATCTGCATATTGAATATTGCTCTCGATATCAGCATCTGCATATCCAACCATCGCATCTACACTTGTCCCCCCCGTCACGGCTCCATCACTTGTACAGCTATTAAACTTCACGCCCCTGTAGCGCAGGTATCCAATCATACCACCCGTGCACCATGTTCCGGTAACCGTACCGTAATTGTTGCACTTTGTAAATGTCATCGCATCACTGGTCTGATTCTCCATCTGTCCAACAATGCCACCAACCGCGATATTTCCGGTCGCAGTCGTCTTAACTTCTGCATAATTCGTAAGGTACTCCAGATTCTCGCCAGACATCGAATGTCCGATAATGCCACCCACAGCCGTATTTTCCCCTGCTGCTTTTGCTGTCACATACCATTTACCCGCTGTGATAATCTGTTCTGTCTGTGTGCCCTTTACAATGGCCCCCTTCTGGTTACATCCGACAATACCACCAGTATAACCAAGATAGTTGTCAATCGTTGTATTACCAGTTGCCTCTGCTTTATTATCCGTTGAGGAAATCGTTCCATAATTTGTACCGACGATACCTCCGACATTCGTTGTTGCCATATCATAGGTTGCTGTACCTGCCATGCCACCATGCACGTTTGTTTCTTTGCTTCCAACAGTGCTTGCCTTGACCGTAGAATTAAAACCATTTTCACCAACGATTCCACCGACATGTGCCGTTATATTATTTCCGACACCGGATATACTTCCTGTAAATCTACATTCCGTTATCTGTGCTGCATCCACATCCCCTGTTTTTTCTGATGCAATACCACTCACACCGACAATACCGCCGTAGCTTGCAATGGATGTACCAAGTTTACCTACAATCGCCGCATCTACAGTACACTGACTGACTGTGCCTTTGTTCTCACCGACAATACCACCTGCTACTTCTCTCGCTGTGATGGTTCCATAATTTTTGCTTGTCAGAATCTTGTTATTTGATTTGCGGCTCGCACTGATTATACCGCCCGCATAACCCGTCTTCGCTGTTACGGATGCCTTATTCGTTGCATTCTCGATACGCAGAAATGTGTTTGCATCGTCGTATCCAACAAGTCCACCGACATAAGTATCTGCTGCCACGCTTCCACCGCCAACAGTACCTGTCACATACATCTGCACTTCGCTTGTATCAACCTTTGCATTACATACCGCATTGATTACGGCAACTTCTGATGCCTGATTTAAGGTCAGTTTTCTTACATTCTCCGCTGTCGTTCTTGCATAGGTTGTGTCCGTACTGTTTACAAGCATCGTGTATCCGATGTAGCCACCAGTAAATGCACTGCCTGTAATTGTGCCGGAGAAGTTCGCCATATCCGCAGAAGTTTGAATGCGGGCGTACTGGATATCTTCGGTTTGCTGTTGTAATTTCGTTGTATAGAAAATCAATTTTGCATTTTCCAATATTCGATTATATGTTTCTGGAGCTCCAATAATATATACACTTACACCTGCTCCACCACCATTATTTAATTTTGTATGCTTATTTAATCTACTATTATCTGCATAACACTTGAACTCTAAGTACCGATATGTTGTATTATCCTCTATTTTTTGCTTTATCTCATAACTTGCTCCTGAATAATTCAAAGATTCCAAATACAATTGATCACTTTCTTCCAAAGGAAGTTCTATTGACCAGTCAAAAATATCATCATCACTTGCGTTCTCGATTTTCAAGAGTTTAATCTGATAAGCACTACCTGTATTTATCCATTGATTTTTATTGCCATCCCAGTAACCCGTCGTTGCTTGCCCATTTATTTCAAAAGGATAGGTACTATCATTCAAACCAACTGTATGCTTGTTTTTCTCAGTAATGTTGATATTGCCTGGCTTAATCGTTGTCTTATTTCCATCACCGCCACCATAAAAAAGTTCAATATCTGTGATATCGAAAGAATAAAGTTCCTCATAATTTATAAATGAAAGCTGAAATGATTTTTGTCCGCAAATCTGTCCAGCCGCAATATTCGGATGCCACTGATCTGGTTTTATAATATAAATCGTCTCTGTTTCAGAAGATTCGTCATCTTTTGTTACTGATACATTATTAAATTGTTCCCCTGTAACAGCGCCCTTTTTAAAATGCATTTTTAAATACCAGTTTGTCATTTCCTGATCACTATCATTTACAACGTTAAAATCATATTGCGCTGTCGGAGCGTTCGCATTTCCCCATAAATTAGTCCTTTGCAATGTTACATAACAAAGTTTCGTTGTATTACCCGCGGAAGAATCCGTTGCCGTATCGGTAGATCCACTCTGTCCAGGCTCCGTAATCATGTTCTGGTTATACCCATTCGTATTGATGATGTTCGCGCCAATCACACCACCGACAAAATATTTGCCGCTGATGTTCTGTGTGCTTACATATAATTGTTTCGCACTTCCGTCTGCCTTCTGCAACATCAAAATCGACGCATTGCAGCCGGCAAGTCCGCCGACATAGCTTCCTTTATCTGTATCTCCATTTATACTTCCAGCCGTCACAGCGTAGTTTGTAACTTCCGCGCCACTATCATTATAACCAACGATACCACCAACATAGTTTTTACCGACGATGCGTACATTGTTATCTTTTCTTGCTTCTGCTTTGATCACACCATGATTGTAACCAGTGATTCCTCCAACATAATCAGCTGCATGGGAAACCGGATATTCCCCAGCAACAGTCACTGCACCCGATGTATCAAGATTTTCAAGCAGAGAACCTGTATTATAACCACTGATACCTCCTGCATACATACCGGTTGCATAGACAACGCCTGTATTCTGCCAATTTGAAACGGTATTTTTCGAATTCACGGTATCGGATACTACAATTGGACTTGCGCCCTTTTCAACCAATACCAAAGTATCTCCGCTACTATTTCCTGTATCTTCCTGTGTTTTTGTCAGATCTATATCTGCATTCGCGCCAATCACACCACCGACATAGGAACAGCCAATGACATAGTTGTCATTTCTGCCATTTGTATTCGTATCGTCCGTACCCGAAAGCTCCGCAGAACCAGTTGCATAGCCGACGATACCGCCGACATAATCATGTCCAAATACATAGCTGTGCTTGCCATTATCCAATTCTGCACACACACCCTGAATCGTACTAAAATAACTGTAACCGGTAATACCACCGACATACGTTCCAGCCACCTTGTCCGCATAAGTTGCAAATGCCGTTCCATCCTGATTTCCAAGGAATGCCTGTAAATCTTTTCTCGAATAAAACGGTGTACTGTTGCTGTTTTTGATTGTAATATTTACAAGGGCTGATGTATCATCTGTATGATTTGCCGCATACTCGTTTACACAGCTTCCCGCTATACCACCGATGAATTTACTGTCCTTTTTATCTTCGCCATCCTTCACGACCGCATATACGGCACCTGTATTCTCACAATCTTCCAATGTGATGGCAGTTGACCGATTCTTCTCTGTCCGAAGCTCGCCGACAACACCTCCCACATGTGAAAGTCCGGTTACCTTTGCAGCATTGGAAAGCTCCTTCCATGTGACTGCAGACACAACCGAATCCGAATCCGCAATCAGTGTTCCGGTAATACCACCGACATAAGACTTTCCTTTTACAAAACTGGCTGTTTCTGCGTCTACATCATCATTTACGACTTCGAGATTTTCTAAGATTCCCGCCGTCTCTCCAGTCAGATTCTTACCATACACCGTGATTCCGGCAAAAGAGCCAACATAATCGCCCGGAGACGTTATCTGTACTTCATCCAGTTTCAGATTTCCGATAGTTCCATAATTCGTGGCAAATAAACCAACCGGCTTTTTCTCATCATCCGCTTTACCAGTATCCGTGTCTGTATACAACCTACACAGGGCATTTCCTGCCTGAGACATAGTAAGTCCCTTGATCGTATACGACTCACCATCTGTATTCTTACCATCCAGAGAATCTTCCGCACGAAGCTGCTTCATCGAGATAAAGGATTCTGCCAGACTTTCTGTCGCATCATTTAAATTGATATTGATATCATTTCCATTTGTATTATAAAACGCCCCTGACGCCACAAATTTCGTCCAATCGATATCTTCCGACAACTGGAAGTGACAGGCTAACGTTTTCTTTGTATCCTGCTCATAATGCGCACTGCTCAGGCGCAGTTCATCCACAGACTTCTCAGTATTCGCTGTAATATCTGTCACGTAACGCATATTATAAAGATGTCTTGCATTTGCAATCGAATAATTGTAATTTACAACCTTCTTTGTGGCATCCGTATTGTTATTTTCCTCGGCAAAATAAACATACGACTGGTTACTCTGCCGCTCTGTTGTTGTATCATATGCAGCACCATACCCCTTGATCGAGCATTTGATCTTATTTGCATCCAGACCAAACCGATGGAATGTATAGGTTGACTTGAACTTAAAGTTTGCATTGGCAACCTTATCTGCTTTCAATGTGTCCCGTAAAATTGACAAATTCATCTCATAGCTGGCAGATGTCGCCTGAAAATCCGCTGCATCCAATACGACACGGATCGTTCCATCCGTATCGCTCCATGCAAGGACTGGGAACTCCCCAAGCTCCTGCGCACTCCAAGTTCCAGTCTCATCTTTCACATACCGTGTGATTGCACAGTTCTGTGCCTGCCGGTTTGCATAATTCTTGATCTTTGCTCCGTTTAATGTGAACTTCATAACCGGAACACCATCTGCCATATTCTCACTGGTACAGAAATCAGAATCTACATCATAGACGGTAATGTCATAATTCATCTTCTGTGCGGCATTTGCCGGCTTGCTGACCTTGAACGACAGATTTAACGTATCTTCATTATTTAATTTCACTTCATCAATGGACGGCTTTTCCTTTGTACCCTTCAGCGCCGTCGACAATGTATCCACACCATAGTACCCGATCATACGGTCTTTCCGGTAAGAATCATACCGGGTGGCAATGTTAACCGAACCCCGAAGGGAATCATTGTCATTATCATACTCGAAAATTTCTACCTCATCTCCATTTGACTTGGCAGAATAAAGGACAGAAAATACCTGTCCATCCTCTAAGGAAAACTCGACGCAGATCGCGTCATTTAAGATAGACGTATCATACAGATACCCCTCTAAAAGCTGATATACGATTGGTGCTGTCGGGCTTGTCGTATCTTTTCCTGCCGCATACAGACTGTAATCGCCCTTATTTGCACGCACAGAAACAAGCGTACCCTTATTTACCGTTACCCAAACGGAATCATCACTGTACGCCTGTCCTTCTTCGTAATATATCGAATCCAGCTTCACCTCGGCTGGACTAAAATTTTTCGTCTGCTTTGCAAAATCTTCTAAGGTTCCATTTGCATTATATTCCGACAGCTGATTCTGCGCTGCCAAAAACATGGTCTCTGCATATTCGTTCGCCTGATTGAAGTCCGACCAGTCCTGCCATGCCATAAGTCCCATGACTGATATTGTGAGCAATATCGACAGCAACATCATCGTCACGATCATCTCAACAAGCGTGAAACCCCGATTGGATCTGCATCGTCTCTTTTGTGTCGATCTCATATTTATCACCTACTGTATAACACTATTCGCTTTATTATACAAATATATCGGAAAAAAGGCAAACTTTATCAAGTGATTTTTTTTGCATATTTTTGCCATTTCGGTGAAATTTGTGTGATATCTTACATAAATAGCTCCAGTATATACACCATCGCACACGAAACAAGTGACACCACGAACATGCTTGTCCTGCGCCATGCAAGGATCAGTGCCACGACAAATCCGATGCCTGCTGCCACCATACTGTTGCTCGCTGTGAGAATCGCCGGAAATGTCATAACCGCAAGCGTCACATACGGCACATAGAATAAAAACGACCGCACCGTCTTGTTCTTGATCTCTTTCTTGATCAATGTAAGCGGCAGAACACGGATCAGATACGTAACTGCTGCCATCACAAGGATATACAGATAAATATTATGCTTCATGGTCCGCCTCCTCTTCTTCCTTTTCCTCATCCGGAAGCGGGAACAGCACAGCTGCCACCCCGGAGATCACAACAGTCAAAATAATCACCTTCATACCGGAAGAAACATTCTTAATCACCGGTATCTTCGTGAAAAGGAAGCTCGCCGCCATCGCGATGATCACAAGCCCGCGGATTACCTTATTGTCTCTGGCAGGTGGGATAATAATTGCTAAGAACATACCATATAGCGCGACGGAAAGCGCACTAACCACACCGCCCGGCAGTACATTGCCAAGCACCACGCCGAGACAGGTGCCAATCGTCCATGCCGGAATCGCAATCGACATCGCGCCATACATGTAGCACGGATTTAATTTACCTTTTCTCGCAACGGAGATGCCGAAGATCTCATCGGTCACACCAAATCCAATAAAAAAGCGGTGTATGATTGAAAACTTCGGATCAAGCTTCTGTGTCAGTGCACACGACATCAGCATATATCGTAAGTTAATGACGAGCTGCATCAGTGCAAGCTCTGCATATCCTACGCCGCCGGCAATGGCTGTAATCGCCGCAAATTCTCCCGCCGATGTCGTATTCGTCAAGCTCATAATTGTAGCCGGAAGTACATGCACCCCCGCATTTCGCGCCGCAATCCCAAGTGTAAATGCGACCGCAAGATATCCAAGTGCGATTGGAATCGCATCCCGCATTCCATCGCAGTAATTCTTTCGATTTATATTTTCTACTCCACTCATTTTATCTCATCCATCACTTCTTCTAAAGTTCCGTGGTCTGTCCGCACACGGATATGGCAGGCACGCGCATAGACAGGCCCCCGCTCTTTCATCATCGCCTGGATCTTCGCATACGGATCATCGCACTGCAACAGCGGACGGTTCGTGCAATGCTTTACCCGCGCATAGGTCGTATCTGCATCTGCCATCAGGTAATATACTGTTCCGACCTCTTTCAGCAGATCGCTGTTCTCCTTGCGAAGCGGCAGTCCACCGCCCGTCGCGATCACGCAATGTGTCTTCTCCCGAAGTTTCCGGATGACATCCGTCTCCAAAGCACGGAAATATGCCTCTCCCTTCTTCTCGAAGATGTCCGGAATCGTCATTCCCTCCTGTGCCTCGATATAAAGGTCGGTATCAATAAACTCATATCCAAGCTTCTTGGCAAGTGCCTTTCCAACCGTTGTCTTACCGGCACCCATATAACCGATCAGGACAATATTATCTCCACGCTTCTTCCCATAGATTGCATCCTGCAATGCCAGATACACTTTATCGGTCAGTGTCTCAGACACCGTCAGATCATTCCACAATTCATATGCAAGAATGCCCTGATAGAGTAACATCTTCAAGCCATTTACCGCCGGCACGCCAAGCTTCGCCATCTCCTTTAAGAATGGCGTCTGTGCCGGATTGTAGATCAGATCCACGCCTGCCTTCGCCATCGCATAGAACGCATCGCCGAAATCAAACGGCATTCCGTCACCCTCATGCAGCCCGACCGAAGTACACTGGATCATCAGATATTTTCCATCCGGAATACTCTGATAATCCTCCGAAGCCACCGCCTGCACCACCGTCTTTCCTGTAAATGCATTCATGTCGTCCGCGATTGCCTGCGCACGTGCAAATGTCCGGTTTACAATATACACCTGCTTTACGCCGCAGCTGACACACATATACGCGACCGCACGTGCGGCACCACCTGCGCCAAGCATGATAACTGTCTCATCCTTTAATGCAATTCCTTCTGTCTCTAACGCTTTCGCCAGTCCCGGCATATCCGTGTTGTAGCCCTTATAGCCGCCCTCCACACGGACAAGTGTATTAACCGCGCCGATCGTCTTCGCGGCGATATCCACATCCACGAGACTCTCCATCACGTGCTGCTTGTGCGGCACGGTAATATTCAGTCCAAGCACGCCCTCGTCATACGCCAGCTTCACACAACGGGACAAATCCTCGTCCTCCACGCAGAATGGCACATACCGCTCTGACAGCCCCAGTGCATCGCTGAGCGTGTCATGGATGACCGGTGACAATGTATGTTTGATCGGATTTCCGAAGATTCCAAGCAGATGCTCTGCAGCGACATCCTCGTAACCCTGTATCGCATATTTCATGATTTCCATCGCCATTTTCCCCTGTTTCGTCTATAATTGTCTATAATCAGACATTTTCCTCAAATATAATACCATAAAAGTGAAAACCTGCAACCATTTAGATACATTTCTGATACATTTGTATCCTATAATATAAACAGTTCTTACACGCAGGCCCGACAATCAACAGGGATGCTGCACGAAAAACTACGAGGGGGAATTTCATATGAGACGCAAAACCATATTCTATAAAATGGTGATCGGTGCACTCCTGCTTTCCATCTTATCCGGATGTGGAAAGAAAGCGGGCGTCGATTATATTCAGGAGAACGATTCCAGACAGGATGCCGTTTCCGCATCCGACTTACATCTGAACTATTCCGTATCAAACGGACGCACGACCGTCAATGTCGACGCCGATGTGAACACCAGTCTGTCCACGCAGTCTGCTCCGGTTGCGACCGCCGTCCGGTGCGACTATACAAATGAAGATATCACACGCATTGCGGCTGCAATCTTCGATGAGGGAAGCTATAAATTATTCCTTCCATACAGCCGTCAGTCAAAGGAAAATATCACTGCTGCCTGCGATGCATTTGCAGAGACTTTTGCTACCTACGCGGATAAATCGGAGATTCCATATAATCTGTTGGCAGAATGTTCCTACGCACAAAATGTGAAAGCAAGCGGAATCTTTGATCCTATCGAGACAGATGGAACCATTCAATACTATCCAACCATCAAGCCAAGTGCAGACAGCGAGGAATTTTGCAACTTCTGTAATATCCGTGGCACGATAGACGGAAAGGACTATCAGCTTTCCTTCGTCCAGACGCGCAAGCACTGCATGCTTGTGTTGCACAAAGATTATAACGAAGAGCTTACCTATGGCTTGTTTAACCAATTATCCCCGATCCGTCCGGATATGCTCGAAACGCTTGCCGGCAGCGACAACATCTGCTCGTATTCCACGGAAGGTGCCTCAACGCTTGTCACCGATACGCTCTCCAGAATGGGAATCGATGATTATGTAATTACCGACGTATTTCCGACGCAGACCATCCAGACTGTCTACGATATTGACGACACTTATCAGGTATCAGCAAACTACAACAAAGAACCGGTTATTTCCTATGATTCCTATCTGGTCTACGGTGGGCGCAGCTTAGATGCGCTTACCCCTGTCTACACCACTGCAAACTTTCAACCAGAGCTGACTGATTATGAAAGCATGGATCAGGACGAAAACGGAACAATCTCCAATTATCAGGATTATATCTTCTATGGCTATGAATTCATCACCGCCAATGTCGGAAATGACGGTTTGAATTATCTGATCGTCGCCAATCCTATGAAGATTGAAACCATCGACGTCGATATGGCGAACACACTGGATTTCTCCCAGATTGATACGATTGCACAGGACTACATCAACAAACACACCTTTGATGAGACGGTGTATGACATAACAGATATCCGGTACGGACTGATCCGGGTATCCAACGAAGAGGATGATTCCTACCAGTTGCTCCCGGCATGGTATTATCTTGCAGAAGGAAGCGAGGAAAGCAAACCCTATTATTTCCCATCTGCCTACGTCATCATCAACGCCATCGACGGAAGTATCTACAATGACGAACTTGGCTACATCTATCAGCATAGAAACAAATCAGATTAACAGGAGGAAGATCTTATGAAGAAACGAATTGCAGGCATTCTCATATCCATCCTTGCATTATCCGCCCTGTCCGGGTGTGGAAAAGAGAAAGATATCTCATACGTGGATGAACCGGCAACGACAAGCGATGCTGCCACCGCTTCGGTTCTGCACCGGAATTATGAGGTCACAGACGGACTCCTGACATTTACGGTGGATGCCGATGTCGATACCAGTTTATCGGCACAAAGTTCCCCTGTGGTAAAAGTCTCCCGAAACGACTACACCAAGGATGATATGAAGCGGATTGCAGATGCCATCTTCGATGCTGGAAGCTACGCATTATTCCTGCCCTATGTCCTGCGCCCGGATGAGGAGGTCAAAAGTGCGTGTGCCGATATGCAGGAGAAAATCGCACAATATAACGACAGCGCAGACATTCCATACTCTTTGCTGCAGGAATACTATATCGCCCAGCAATGTATGGAGAATGACAACGTGGTCACCCCGATTCATACGGATGGTTCCCTGAAATGGTATCGTTTCACCTCCTCCGAAAATACGGATATTTATACAAATTTCTGCGTCATCAAAGGAACGATCAGCCAGAAGCCTTACTATCTGTCGTTTATACAGACGGATGTGTACTGTACAATGCTGCTCCACACGATCTACGAACCATATATCCAGTATCCGCAATACTACGACACCTACGCAAACCCTCTTTATGAGAATGAATCGTACTCCGATGAGTGTCAGTATTCTAAGGAAGAATCAAAAGCAATGGTGCTTGATACGCTTCAGACTATGGGAATCTCCGATTACACGATCACAGATGTACAGAAGGCGCAGACCATAAAGCCCGATTACGAGATAACGAAAGATGGGGAAATCATAGCCAGCGATTCTTCAAACGATGGATATTCCTATGATTCCTATCTGCTCTATGGCGGCAGAAATGTGGACGGTATCGCTCCTGTTCATACGGATTTCAATTTCTCCCGCGAACTGGTCTCCGGGACAATCGGTGAAAACAGCAGCTCCAACGATTCTTACACGAATGCCAGATATGGATACGAAGCCATCTTCGCGAATGTCGGAAATGATGGTATCAACTATCTGGTTATCCAGAATCCGATGAAAGTAGAGGAAGTCTTAGAGACAAATGCACAACTGCTCTCTTTCGATCAGATTGACGCAATCGCCAAAGATTACATCTCGAAGTTCGATGGGACGACTTTACCATTTTCTGCGGATAACACCTACAAAATCAAGGAGATTCAATATGGATTGATCCGGTTATTTGACGAAGAATCTGATTCCTATATGTATATTCCTGCGTGGTATTACATAATCGATGGGGAATCTCTTTCTTCCCCATTTTGTACATTTTCCCCATACGTCATAATCAGTGCCATCGACGGAAGCATCTATCATGATTATAACGGTAACATCAACTAAAGCGAAAGGAGAACACCTATGAAGAAACTATCCTGGATTTTAATTATTACACTTCTCGCATCCTGTCTCTCTGCCTGTGGCAGGAAAGAGGCTGTCATCTATCAGGGAGATACCGCATCTACGTCCGATGCCACAGATAACCCTATCCGGAATCTCGATTACACCGTTCCGGGGGACAAAGGAACTCTGACTGTACAGGCACAGGTAGATACCTCGCTTGCCGAGAAATCAGCACCGGTTGCGTCTTTATCCCGCGCAGACTTCACGGACGATGATATCCAGACGTATGCCGACCTGATCTTCGACGAGGGAAGTTATTCACTATTTATGCCATATGATTTTCGTTCGATTGAGGACTTAACCTCCGCCTGCGGCGCATGGGAAGATACATTCAAAAGCTATGAGGATTTCTCTACGATCCCGGAATATATGATTGCAGAATACTACGATGCAACAAATGTCCTTGCGACGAAGAAACAAGATGCCGATGCAGCAAAGCGTGTCGTAGAAACCAACGGTGAAATGAAATGGTATATCAATCCCTATAGCGAAAGGGATGATATCGAGCAATTTATACCGAACCAATTCTGTATTATCGACGGAACCATTTCCAAAGAGCACTATTATCTGGCATTTTTTAAATCCAATCTATTCTGTCGTATGGTATTATACAAACAGTACTGTACTGATGCTATCGATTTTTCTACTAGTAACACCTATAAGGCGTATCCGATTTCTTCCGCTTACGTTGAGCAAAATGGGGGAAACAGCTGTTCCCTCTCCCTCACAGAAGCGAAGCAGATTACTGAAAAATATATGCAGACACTGAAGATTACTGATTATACAATTGTGCAAACACTGGATGCTATACGACATCCTCAACATTATACGATCAATGCCTCCTTTACCGTAGAACCTCCGGCAGAAGAAACAGAACCTGCCACAGACTCCTATCTGTTCTATGCCAGCCGAAGCCTGAATAATCTTTCTACCTTATATACATCTGAGACATTTTCAACAACCCTGACGGATTATTCCAATGCCAAATATGACTCCAATGGTGGTTTTATATTCTCCGCGGACGAATCCAATACATTTTATGGTTTTGAATCTCTGACCGCCAGCATAGACAGTAACGGACTTTCCTACCTGATCTGGAACAATCCAATGCAGGTAGACACCATAGAAGCAAAAACTTCTCCAGCCCTGTCATTTGATCAGATTGATGCCATTGCAAAGGCACAGATTGATTTCATGAGCATATGGAACAGCAGTCCTTTCGATCCCCTTTCCATAGCTGATTGCAAATACACGGTAACGAGTATCGAGTATGGTCTGATCCGGATTTCTGATTCCAAGCACAAATCCTACTCGCTCGTTCCTGCATGGTTTTACATGCTTAAACCGGATGAAGCCGGTATCCTTTACAAATCCAGTTATGTAATTATCAATGCGATTGATGGCAGCATCTATAACCCATTTATTGGCACACTGGAACCAACCGACAACAACCAGACAAATAAATAAGAATCATAAAAAAAGGGATTGCATATGCAATCCCTTTTGTAGTGTGTGTGATTTTAAGTTTATTTACTAATTTGTTGTTATTACTTTCTAAGACCAAGCTGCTCGATAAGTGTTCTGTAACGCTCGATATCCTTGCTCTTAAGGTATGCGAGAAGGTTTCTTCTCTGACCAACCATCTTAAGAAGACCTCTTCTTGAGTGGTGATCCTTTGGATGTACCTTGAAGTGCTCATTCAGGTCGTTGATTCTTGCTGTAAGGAGTGCAACCTGCACTTCTGGTGAACCTGTATCACCTGCTGTACGAGCATACTTCTCAATGATCTCTTTCTTCTGATCTGCTGTAATCATGCTTTTTTCCTCCATTTTCTTATTTTGTCCAGTCGCTGAGTTATGGTCGGAGTGATCCTATAACCAAGTGACGGCATTTGATATCTTACCACAAGACCTTCATCTTGTAAAGCACTATTTTACTTATAAGTTCCACCCTTGATATAGTCCTCGGCTTTCTCGCTTCCATATGTGAATTTGTAGCCGATTCCTAACCATTCACTGTTGGTTTTACCAAAATATCGAAGTGGATCTGTCCAATTGTTATCTGCATTCTGTGGATCGAAGTTGTACCAGATTCCGTTGATCTTGATGACACACCAGTAATGCTCACCATACGAGTTATCTGCACGTAATGTCTCGCCTCCGACACGATACGCCTCAAAGCCGAGTGCTCTTGCAAATACAACCATCGCCGAACCATAATTGATACAGGTTCCGTAACGTTGCCCATTCACGCCGCAAATAATTGTCTTTGCAAAGCTGACAACCTGTCGATCCCGATTATTAGAATACGAAACATTAGTGTTGTTCCATGATCCTGTGAAGCCATCATACTTATAAAATGAATTATCTATAATCCACTTATAACATGCCAGAAGCTTGTCATAATTATCCATTTCAGGCTTTACGACCTGTGCCAATACTTCCTGCACTTTTGTATCAATTGCCGTATCTCTGGTTATGGTTGGAACCAGCACAGCCTCGCTCAGAACCTTGCGCAGATTCTCGCTGGTCGCCTTGTCGTTTGCTTCCTTCTCAGCTTCTTCCTGCCGTTTTCTTTCTTCTTCCTTTTCCTTCTCGATCTGCTTTGCAATCGCAGCATCGACATACGGATATCTCGTCTCGCCCGGTGCAGTCTCGCCCTTTTCTACGAGCACGATCTCGATCGCCTCCAGACGCTTTGCAAGCCCCGACGTTCCGGAAGCCTCTCCATTACATGCCCAGTCAAGCCATCCATACGTCTGACTATGTACACGGTAATACACATCGAACTTCTCTGCCATCTCTCCAGTCAGCTTGATCTTGATCGCTTCAAGACGCTTCGCCTGTCCGGATGTACCTGCCTGCATATCATTCGTTACCCAGTTCATCCAGCCGTAGGTCTGACAATGAACGGAATAGGTAATACCACCCGTACAGCTTGTATTTGGTACATCAATCCTGATTGCCTCCAGACGTTTGCCCTCACCGGTTGTTCCAGACTGCTTACCATCTACTACATAATCCAGCCATCCATGTGTCTGTACATGTGTCGTATACTTGAGGTCTGCATCATCGGCGCCATTTTTACGAACGAGCTTGATCTGGATTGCTTCAAGACGCTTCGCCTGTCCGGTCGTTCCACACTCAGTACCATTCTTTACCCAGTCTGTCCAGCCGTAAGTCTGTCTGTGTACACGATATACAACGTCATACACCTCAGCAAGCTGTCCGGTCAGACGGATCTTGATTGCTTCGAGACGTTTTGCCTCTCCGGTCGTTCCACATTCCTCGCTGTCCTTCTTTGTTCCGATGCTCCAACCATAGGTCTGCACATGTGTCTCGTATTCCACGCTACCGGAAAGCTCGGACTTCACCCAGATCTTGATAGACTCCAGCCGTTTCGCCTGTCCAGATGTACCGGTTACCTCGCCGTTTTTAGCAACGCCAAGTCCCCAGCCATACGTCTGACAATGTACTGCATAATAAATATCTGCATCTGTACTTGCCGCTTTCGCTGTGCCCGCTGTATTCCCTGTCTGTACCAGTCCAAGCACCATCACACATATCAATATTCTCGCTAAAATCTTTTTCATCTGCTATTCCTCTTCTTTATTTTGTAACAATTTTGTAACATTATCGCACATGTATAGGAAAAAATCAACAGGCTCTTCCTATTTTTCACAAAAAGATGTATAATCCCTTCAAATGTATATACAATATGAAAGGATTATATTACCATGGCTGGTTCAATATACGGAAAATTATTTACAGTCACTACATGGGGTGAATCACACGGCAAAGGACTCGGCGTTGTCATCGACGGCTGTCCGGCTGGAATTGCGCTTTCTGAGGAGGATATCCAGATCTATCTCGATCGCAGAAAGCCAGGTCAGAACAAATTTACGACCAAGAGAAATGAAGGCGACAAGGTCTCTATCTTGTCCGGCGTCTTTGAAGGAAAAACAACCGGAACGCCGATCTCCCTCGTTGTCATGAATGAAGATCAGAAATCAAAGGATTACGGTTCGATTGCAGAAAGCTATCGTCCGGGGCATGCGGACTACTGCTTTGATGAGAAGTATGGATTCCGCGACTACCGGGGCGGCGGTCGTTCTTCCGGCCGGGAGACAATCGGCAGAGTTGCCGCAGGCGCGGTCGCTGCCAAGGTCTTAAAAGAGCTCGGTATTACCCTTACTGCATACACACGTGCGATCGGAACGATCAAGGTTGCAGACGATGCGATCGATCTTAATATGGTCAATCAGAATCCACTCTATATGCCAAACAACACCTGTGCAGCAGATGCAGCTGCTTATCTCAATGAAATGATGGAGAAAAAGGATTCGGTTGGCTCTATGGTGGAATGTATCATAACCGGTGTTCCTGTCGGTGTTGGCGAACCAGTATTTGACAAGCTTGATGCGAGGCTGGCACAGGCAGTCATGTCGATCGGCGCTGTCAAGGCAATCGAAATCGGAGATGGTACTGCTGTTGTCTCATCCATCGGCTCTGATAACAACGACAACTTCTATATGGATGGCGACACTGTCAAAAAGCGCACCAACCACTCTGGCGGCACACTAGGTGGCATGAGTGACGGCAGTCCGATTCTCATTCGTGCTTCTTTCAAGCCAACACCTTCGATCTTTCAGGCGCAGGATACTGTCACACGGGCACACGAAGAAATTGTAATGGAGATCAAGGGACGTCACGATCCGATCATCGGTCCACGTGCAGTCGTTGTCGTTGAATCCATGTGTGCGATTACCGTATTGGATCTGCTGATGCAGAATGCAACCGCAAAGCTGGACAATCTGAAAAGGATTTATCGTTCATAATATATAGGAAAAGGATTTAGTAGAATGGTTTTTTCAAGTATTGAATTTATGTTCCGCTTTTTACCAATCTTTCTGATTGTGTATTTTGCAGCGGCACCGAAATACAGAAATATAATATTGCTGATCGGCAGCTTAATCTTCTACGGCGTTGGAGAGCCTTCGTATATTATACTGATGATTCTCTCCATCCTCGTCAATCATTTTGCAGCCGTCAACATCTACACCGCATGGAAACGCGAGGATGACACGCAGGCATCCACAGAGACAAACCGAAAGGTCTGGCTCATTGCTGCCATGGTCTTTAATTTCGGAATGTTATTTGTATTTAAGTACCTGAACTTTTTTATCGGCATCATCAATGGAATTGCAGGTACAACCGTATTAAAGCTTGTGTCACTTACCCTACCGCTTGGAATCAGCTTCTACACTTTTCAGGCTGCTTCCTATGTGATTGACATCTACCGCAGGAAATATGAGATTGCAAACGGACTACTGGATTTTGCAACGTATCTCTGCATGTTCCCTCAGTTAATTGCGGGGCCAATCGTCAGCTTCTCTGAAGTCAAAGATGATCTGCACATGCAGCGCAAGATTAGTCTGCCAAAGATTGAATGGGGCACGACGATCTTTGTACTTGGACTTGCTTACAAGGTACTGCTGGCGAACAAGATAGCTTCCCTCTGGAATACGGTTATGACGGCTGGCGTTATGGGGATTCATCCACTGACCGCATGGCTTGGTTCATGGGGATTTTCGATGCAGCTCTTCTTCGACTTCTTCGGATATTCCCTGATGGCGATTGGACTTGGACGTATCCTTGGATTCAAATTCCCGACAAACTTCAAGAACCCATACTGTGCCACTTCCTCCACGGATTTCTGGCGCAGATGGCATATCACACTCAGCAGATGGTTCCGGGAATATGTCTATATCCCACTAGGTGGAAACCGCAAAGGGCAGAAACGTATGATTCTCAATACATTTATCGTGTGGTTACTCACTGGCCTGTGGCATGGCGCGGACTGGAACTTTATTATATGGGGCATGTTCTTCTTCGTGCTGCTGACCGTCGAGAAGTTATTTTTATTGGACAAGCTGGAACGGCATGCGATCTTATCCCATATTTATATGCTGATCGTGATTCCGGTTTCCTGGACAATCTTTAACATTTCCGATCTGCCAACGCTCGGAAATTATATCAAGCGGTTATTTTTCCTTCCAGTCAAGGGATCGGTCAAAATCGATACCTTCCCGAAGTTTCTGGAATTGTTCGGTACCTACTGGTGGCTGCTCGCAATCTGCGCCATCTGCTGTACACCGATTCCAATCCGCCTGTTAAAGCGGTTTTACAAGACATGGGTATGTAAGATTCTCATGCTGGCACTCTTCTGGCTTTCGGTATATCAGATTGCCTCCGGTGCAAATAACCCATTCCTGTATTTCCGGTTCTGACGACTTTGGAATCTGATTTTCCCAAAATCATATATACAGGAACCGGACTATAGATGAAATAAGGATGATGATTATGAATAATAACAAAAAGCGAAAACAACCGAAAACAATCTGGGATTTCCTGCGGGAATGTCCGCTTGTATCCCTGATCCTGCTTTCCGTCATCGGCTATACTTTATATGCCCTTGTCGGTGCTATGGGTGGCGAATACAAGCTGCGGATTTCCAAGGATCATACGCTCTTTATGTCTGCCATGATCAAAGAAGATCCATTTGTGAAAAAAGATGACACAAAGAAACCTTCCGATGACACGACGGCAACCGGTACAGACGCAGATTCCAATCCTATTCCTGCCGCGACATCAACCGATGCACCGGCGACCTCTTCGGATGCAGTCAGCACCGATGGAAGCGAACCGATTCCAACGACCTATATCACAGTTCCAATGCGTAAGGCACGCTCTGCTTATTACGACGATAATGACCGTGTGGCACAGACAACCAACTACGATTATATCACTGTAAATACTGACTACTTTAACGATGCAGCCTTTATCGGGGATTCCCGTATTGAGGGACTACATGACTATGGTACGCTCCGCACCAAAACAACGGCTGATTTCTACTACAAAGATGGTGTTTCCATCTGGGATCTGATGGATAAAACAATGGCAAACGGCGAAACAATTCCAAATGTGCTTGCCACAAAACAGTACAAAAAAATCTTCCTCATGTGTGGTGTCAATGAGCTTGGAAGCGGCTACGCCAAAGATTATCAGGCACAGTACAAGAAAGTGTTGGATCAGATTCAGGAATTACAACCAGATGCCGTAATCTTTGTGATGGGTATGATGCATGTTACACAGAGCTACGCAGATAACTCAGATGTGTACAACAACGACAATGTGGATTGCAGAAATGCTCTGGTTGCAGAATACGCAGACGGACAGCGTATCTTCTACCTTGATATGAACACCTGCGTCTGTGATATGGACGGCGATGTTCCAATGGGTGTTAAAGCCGATTATTCCAACGATGGTATCCATCTACAGGCACAATACTATTCCCTGTGGGAGGCATACCTGTTGAAACATGGTGTCAGTGACAGCGTATTTACAAACCTGCAAAACAAGTAGTAACTCATTTTAGATTCTAAATGCTGTATTGTCAGATGCAACACCGCAAGAAAACCTCATTACCAGATATTTCTTCTCTGATAATGAGGTTTTCTCTTTTTATTTCATCTATGAAATTTTATCTTTCTATTTTGATTTCATTTTTATATGGCTTTCACGCCATCTTTGCACGTGGATGTGCTTTCTCATATTCTTCCTTCAACTTGCTCTGTCTACTGCGCAGATAAATCTGCGTGGTCGAAATATCCGAATGTCCAAGCATCTCCTGTACCGCCTTCAAATCGGCACCATTTGATACCAGATGTGATGCAAAGGAATGACGGATCATATGCGGTGTGATATCCTTGTCGATACCAGCCTTTGCTGCATATGCCTTGATCAGTTTCCAAAAGCCCTGTCTCGTCATCGGCTGTCCCTTCATATTCGTAAAGAGGAACATACTTCCATGACTGATGGATTCCCGTACCGACTTGATATAGTTCTCCAGTGCCATCTTCGCTACATTCTCGATTGGAATGACACGCTCCTTCGATACATCCCGGCATAAAATATAATTCATCGTCAGATTTACATCTGTGATCTTTAAATTTATAAGTTCTGATACACGCATGCCAGTCGCATACAGAAGCTCCAGCATTGCCTTGTCCCGGATCTCCTTTGGTGTCAGGCGTGATGGCTGATCTAAGAGCAGATTGATTTCCTCAATGGAAAGCGTCTCAGGTGCTTTCTTCTCGATCTTTGGCGGCTTCAATGCATCCGCATAATCTTCTGTGATTTCCCCCTGCTTCAACAGATATAGAAAAAACGATTTCATACTTGCAATGCTTCTGGATATCGTCGCTGTGGACATGCCTTGACTTTCCATATCCAATACATACGAATTCAAATCCGTTCCCCGAAGCTCACGCACATCCGTACACTGTCTGTCCGCAAAAAAGCGGCTCATCTTCTTCAAATCTCTCCGATAGGATGCAATCGTATTCGCACTTGCATGCTTCACGCTATTCAAGTAATCAATGTAATTCTCAATCTGTGTTTCCATACCCAAAGTCCTTCCATTCCCTCGACAAAATGCAACCTTTTCCGACTGCTTTTCGCCTTTATCTATTACATTATAATTACTATTTCAGCTAAAATCAAACATAATTTTTTCACATTTTTTCAATATTTGTAACATTTTGTAACATTTCTACAATATGTTGAAATGCACGTTTTTACATGCCTATATATTGGAGAAAATTTTTTAAAAAAATTTTTGAAAGAATACTCTCGGATAGAATTCCGACAAAAAACGTCAGAATTAGAATCATCGCCGCCATCCTCTTTTTATTCTTATCCTCTCCAACCTTGCGTGCCTCTGCCGCCAGATAATACAACATTCCAAGATAGATCAGATAATGCGGAAACAGGCATAACAGCAGAAACCATACACCCGAAAGTCCCAGATAAAACATCTGACAACTGATTACAAATCCAAATAAAAATAACAACGCACTCATCCCGATCGAGAAGACTGCCTTGGGCGGAAACACCTTATACAGCAGGTACACAACAGCCACCTGTTTCGTCCGCTGTAACAACACATAAAACAACGTCTGCTGCACGGATACCCCGGCTAACCGACTGCTGTCCGTAAATGGCAGTATAAACACCTGCAGATTCCGATCGCATCGCAGCACGATATTGGCTAATATACAACCTGCCAGCACCATGCACAGATAATAAAACACGCGGCTTTTCAGTTTTTCACTTTCATATGGCATTGCCTTATACTCCTACTGCATAAAAATTAGGGAATGATTGCTCACTCCCTAAAGCATATGTGCCTGTCTACTTAAATATTCCTCGACTCTTCTTATCATAATAAGCAAGAATCGCGACAATCGTCTTACTATCTACAATCTTACCCGAATAAATCATCTCGCGTGCTTCTTCCATAGGTACTCGAACAATCTCGATAAATTCCGTCGGATCTAAATGCCGCTTGCCTTTCTTCAAATTGCGTCCAATATAGACATCCGTCTTCTCATCAAAGGTTCCAACCGAAGAAATCATATTGCTCACATGATAGATATCCTGCGGAATCCATCCAGTCTCCTCCTCTGCTTCCCGTAACGCACATGTCTCACCGGATTCTCCATGGAAGCTATATCCCCCTGCCGGGATTTCCAGATCCACTGCATCTAAGGAATTACGGTACTGACGCACCAGATATGTGTACTCTTCCTCGTCTACAAGCAGAATACCTGCTCCACCGCCGGATTTATGTTTAATCAGATCATATACAACCTCTCCACCATCCGGTGTCTCCAACACATCCTTATACAGCGCTACAATCTTCGCATCATATAATAATTCCAAGCTTTTTCTTTTAAATTCAACCATATTTATGTCCCTTTCTATCCACTTTATTCCGCATCGTCCATATAATCATAATAAATACATTTCATCATTCATAATTTGTTTCGCACGCGATTGCTTTATATCTCTATATATAATACAGGAAATAAACAAAAAAGGAAAGTATTGAAAACTTGTATTCTCAATACTTTCCACGAATTTCATTGATAACAAATAATTACTTTGCGTAATCGGTTACTCTTGACTCTCGGATCAAGTTTACCTTGATTGTACCCGGATACTCAAGTTCTGATTCAATCTTCTTTGAGATATCCCGTGCGAGTAATACCATATCCGCATCTGTTACCTGCTCTGGAACTACCATTACTCGAATTTCTCGTCCCGCCTGAATAGCAAAAGTCTTATCAACACCCTTAAATCCATTGGCAATGTCTTCCAAGGACTTCAGACGTGTTGTATATGTCTCCAACGTCTCGCGTCTTGCACCTGGACGTGCAGCAGATATAGCATCTGCAGCCTGTACAATACATGCGATCAAACTCTGTGGTTCTACATCCCCGTGGTGTGCCTCAACAGCGTTGATAATCGTTGCCGACTCCTTGTACTTTCTGCAAAGATCAACACCAATGGATACGTGAGAACCTTCCATACCTGCATCATGATCAATAGATTTTCCGATATCATGTAACAAACCTGCACGCTTTGCTACACGAACATCAAGCCCAAGCTCTCCGGCAAGCAAACCGGACAAATGAGCTACCTCAATAGAATGCTTCAATGCATTCTGTCCATAACTTGTTCTGAACTTCATCTTACCAAGAAGACGTATCAGTTCAGGATGTAAGCCATGTACACCGACTTCCAGGGTTGCAGCCTCTCCCTCTTCACGCATCATAGTCTCGACCTCTTTCTGAGCCTTCTCGACCATCTCTTCAATACGTGCCGGATGGATTCTTCCATCCACAATCAGCTTTTCAAGTGCGATTCTGGCTACTTCTCTACGAACCGGATCAAAACTTGAAAGCAAAACTGCTTCCGGTGTATCATCAATAATTAAATCAACACCTGTCATAGTCTCTAAAGTACGAATGTTTCGTCCTTCACGACCAATGATTCTTCCCTTCATCTCATCATTAGGCAGCTGTACTAAGGAAATCGTTGTCTCTGATACATGATCAACAGCACACTTCTGAATAGCTGTCACAACGTAATCCTTTGCCTTCTTATCTGCTTCTTCTTTTGCTCGTGTTTCTAATTCTTTGATCATGACTGCTGTTTCATGCTTTACTTCGTCTTCAACAGTCTTTAATAAGTATTCCTTTGCTTGTTCAGAGGTTAATCCGGAAATTCTTTCCAGTTCCTGAGTTCTTTTTGCTTCCAAATCTGAAACTTCCTGCTTCAGCTTCGTGAGTTCTGCCTCTTTACGTGATAATGAAGCTTCTTTCTTCTCTACGGCTTCGGTCTTCCGGTCGAGATTTTCCTCTCTGGAAAGAACACGCTTTTCCATGCGCTGAAGCTCATTCCGACGATCCTTGACTTCTTTGTCAATCTCATTCTTCGTCTTCATGGCTTCTTCCTTCGCCTCAAGAAGTGTCTCACGTTTCTTTGCCTCCGCAGCTTTCAGTGCTTCATCTATAATCTCTCTAGCCTTATCCTCTGCCTTACCAAGCTTTGCCTCTGCCACATTTTTACGATACGCAATAGCTAAAAACCAGGTAACGAGAATTGCAACCACGAGTATTACAGCGAAAATCACATACTTGATTGCTTCGTCTGACAACTCAGGAGCACCTCCTTATTTAGTTTTATTGCATAACTACAACACTTAAATATTATACTTTTTTTATACTAGTGTCAAGGAATACTTTACTTTTTTTATGCAAATTGTAAGAAAAAATAGATTACTTTTCTATATTTTTTCAATATTTTTTCTATATTCTGACACCGCTCTGCGAATATCCTCATACTTAAATCCCCGCCGTGCAAAAAAGGAATACATACGCCGCATCTGTCCTTCATCCGAAAAATCTAAGTTACCATAACGTCTTTCCAGTAAATCATAGATGGTTTCCGCTTCATCAGGCACCAGTTCCATGCATAATTCACGTGTCATCTCTGAATCTACACCTTTACCGGAAAGCTCCATTGTGATTCTTCGTCTGCCTTTGGCACGCATCTGATTCCGAATATACGATGAGGCATATCGTTCATCATCAATGTATCCATAGGACATCAGTTTCTCAACTGCCTCTGCAATCTCTGCTTCCTCATATCCTTTTTCTGTCAGCTTATCACAAAGCTCCTTCCGGGAGCGATCCCGGAAGGTAAGATAATAAATCGCTGTATCAAATGCACTGTATGTAGTTGGTTGCTTATGACTCTTCGCTCTCTGTCTGTTCTGCATCTACGCCAATCCCACACTTATTCCGTACCTGCTGCTCAATCTCTTCCATCACTTCTGGATTATTTGCAAGATAAAGCTTCGTATTCTCACGTCCCTGTCCGATCTTCTCACCATTGTAAGAGTACCATGCACCTGCTTTGTTGATGATATCGTGCAAAACAGCCAGATCCAGAATATCGCCTTCCTTGGAGATACCCTTACCAAACATAATATCAAACTCTGCTTCCTTGAATGGAGGTGCAACCTTATTCTTTACAACCTTGACTCTTGTACGGTTACCAACAACTTCTCCGCCAACCTTCAATGTCTCAATCCGGCGCACATCCAGACGGACAGATGCGTAGAACTTCAATGCACGACCACCGGTTGTCGTCTCCGGGTTACCAAACATCACACCTACTTTCTCACGAAGCTGGTTGATAAAGATAACCACACAATTAGACTTGCTGATAATACCAGTCAGTTTTCGGAGTGCCTGAGACATCAGTCTCGCATGTAATCCAACATGAGAATCTCCCATCTCGCCGTCAATCTCTGCCTTCGGTACAAGAGCCGCTACAGAGTCCACAATAATTACATCAACCGCACCGGAACGAACCATCGTCTCTGTAATCTCCAGTGCCTGCTCGCCATTATCCGGCTGTGAAATATACAGGTTATCAATATCGACACCTATATGCGCTGCATACGTTGGGTCGAGTGCATGCTCTGCATCAATAAAGCCTGCAATACCACCCATCTTCTGTACTTCAGCAACCACATGCAGTGCAACGGTTGTCTTACCACTTGATTCTGGACCATAAATCTCAATAATACGACCTCTTGGCATACCGCCAAGTCCGAGTGCCAGATCCAGACTCAGAGAGCCGGTCGGAACTACATCAATTCCCATATTTGCAGACTGATCTCCGAGCTTCATCACAGAACCCTTACCATACTGCTTCTCGATCTGCGCCAGCGCTGCATCTAATGCTTTCATCTTTTCTTCACTTGCCATACCATAAACCTCCATTATCTTCCATCTATGTTATCAAAACATATGTTCGTTTTTGTTTCTTCTACTATACTACACTTCTGTTCGAAAAGTCAATAAGGAGTTCGAACATTTGTTCATTTTTATTTTCTAAATGTATTTGAAACAATGCGCTGTAAAAATTGTACCCTATACATAATGCAAAGTAAAGCAATTATTTGTTGCATTTTGTTCGATTGTTCTAAATCAGATTCTCTGCTATAATTACGTTAAATATTTTCCGAAATCACTAAAAAAATAACGAACATATATCAATGGGGTGTTACCATGAAAATAAGCAATAAAATATACCGTGATTACATATATAAGAACGAAGCTGTACTACGTGCACAGTACGATCCGGAATTAGAATTTTATACAACCATCAAATCCGGAAACATTGAGAAGGTAAATGAGCTTTGTCAGGCAAAGATCAGCCACAAAAAAGGATTGGGCGAGCTATCCGACACCCCTCTGCAAAGCCTGAAATATCATTTTGCAATCACAATGGCTATGCTTGCCCGCTACTGTATCGAAGGTGGTCTGGATTTGTCCACTTCCTACAGCCTGAGCGATTTTTATATCCACACAGCAGACCGTGCAAATTCGATGGATGAACTCGATGAACTGCACACAACCGCATGCCTGGACTACACCGGCCGCATGAAAAATCTGCGAAAGAAAAAGATTACATCAAAACCAGTAGCCAGATGTATTGATTATATTTATGACCACCTACATACAAAAATCACACTTACAAATCTTTCAGAACTGACCGGACTGAATTCATCCTATCTTTCCCGTCTTTTCCACAAGGAAACCGGTATGACTGTCAGCGACTATATCCAGCAGACAAAGATTGAAACTGCCAAAAATATGCTGCTTCACTCTTCCTATTCCGCGGCTGAAATTGCTTCGATCCTTGCATTTTCAGATCAAAGCTACTTCTCAGAGGTCTTCAAAAAACAGACAGGACTGACACCAAAACGGTACCAGTCCCTGTATCTGAATGCCTCCGGTCTGCCTGACCGGTAAAATCTATGACATATATAATGTGATTATATTATCCCCGTTTGACATAAGCCACTCGTCTTTCACATAATTATTGAAGATAGTCTGACCATTGATTTCCATGCACTTAAATCCAGACTCTGCATGTCCCGGATTTTTCACCTCAATATGGAGATGCTTTCCGCGGAAATCCTTCTCCACTGTAAATCCGTCCCATTCTGCCGGGATGGATGGTGCTATCCGCAATCCATAGAAATCCGGGCGCATGCCCAGAATACCTTCGACACTGCCAACCATAACTGTTGATGCAGTTCCCGTCAGCCAGTGCACATGGGATCGTCCAAAATGAGGACTTGCCTTACCCTCTGTAAATTGACCATAGCAATAAGGTTCAAGCTTTCTCACTTCTGCTTTATCATTCTGAGCTGCCGGTGAATTCTCCATATAATACTCAAACGCACGGTTTCCATGTCCAAGTAATGCTTCTGCCAGAATCAGCCAGCCCTGTGACTGGGAGAATATTCCCGCATTTTCCTTTACTCCCTGATTATAGATAACCGCCAGAGCGCCATCAAATGCATGCGCATGGTACGGTGGATCCATAAGTACGGCACCAAACGCTGTATTTAACTGCGCATACACATTCTCCATTGCAGCTTCCGCCTGTGCCTTAGATGCAAATCCGCTGATAACCGCCCAACTCTGTGGATTCAACCACATATTTGCCTCCGGATCTGTTCTTTTACCGATTACTTCTCCTTTTTCTGTAAAGCCCCTGATAAACCGGTCTTCATTCCAGCAGAGATTCTGAATCACATTCCAGAGATCTTTCTGGCTCTTATCCAGATAAGAAATGTACTCAGAATCATTTTTATACTCAGCGAATTTACGAAGAATCGTCATTGCATAATAAAACTGTAATGCAACAAAGGATGACTCCCCATCTTTTCCAAGCCGCAGGCAGTCATTCCAGTCTGCATAAAGTCCTGCCGGCATGCCATGTCTGCCAAGATGTTTCATAGAGAAATCAATCGCACGTTTCAGATGATCATACACCGTACCTTCATCTTTATTTGCGTAAGGAATCACTTCATCCATAAATGCCAGATTTCCGGTTTCTGTTACATATTTATAAATTGTTGGAAACAGCCACAATGCATCGTCCGCACGATATGCCGGATGTCCTGTCTCCTTCACATAAGAAGCATCGTCCGGTGTATCCTCATGTCCGGCATTGTGTGTGAACTTCACAAGTGGAAGTCCACCACCATTGGCAACCTGTGCCGAAAGCATAAATCGAATCTTATCTGCTGCCATCTCCGGTGCCAGATGAATAATTCCCTGAATATCCTGCACTGTATCCCGATATCCGTATCCGTTCCGAAGTCCACAATAGATGAATGATGCTGCTCTTGACCAGATAAATGTCATGAAGCAGTTATAGGCATGCCAGGTATTAATCATCGAATCAAATTCCTTGCTTGGTGTCTGTACCTGGAAATGTGAGAATTTCTCACCCCAGTAAGTCTTTAACTCAGCCAGTTCCTTCTCACAGACATCCGCTGGATCCGTATAGCTGTTCATAATAGCTTCTGCCTCATCATTTTCCTTTAATCCAAGGATAAACGCAATATTCTTTGTCTCACCCGGCATAAGCTCAACAACAGTAGAAAGCGCGCCACAAGAATTTTCATTATAGCTTAAAGCATTTCCAAGATCTCCGTTTACCACGCCATCCGGATTGCCATAGCCATTACATCTTCCAATAAATACTTCCTTATCCCCACAATAGGAAGAAACATCTGCACCGGCAAGTCCGAAGATCCGGTCTGTCGGACGCTTATCATCCACTGTCTCACCAGCTCCGAGTACATCCAGATTCCCATGCACCGTCTGGCGAATCCGGTTTTCTACAAAGCTTGTTCTGGAAATAAATAATGAATACTGCAGATTCACCTGATCCTGCTCATAATTGCTGTTGTTTGTAAATTCTGCATATCCGGTCAGGGTGAGATTCCTCTTTTCAGAACCATTGTTTGTTACTTTCAGATTCCATACTTCATATGTCTTATTCAATGGCACATAATACAATGCCTCTGTGTGAATATCACTGTAATCTGCCATAATCTTCGTATACGAAATACCATGATGGCACTCACTCTTATACGTATCCAGGCTCTTTCCTACCGGCTGCCAGGATGCAGACCAGTAATCTTTGCTGTCATTGTCCCGAATGTAAATGTAACGTCCCGGCTGATCGAAATTATTGAATACATAGCGCAGGATTCTGCCATTCGCACCAGACTTTGCGAAACTGTAACCACCTGCATTGTTTGAAATCAAAGCACCATATTCCGGGGAGCCTAAGTAGTTCGCCCAAGGTGCCGGTGTCTTGGGATTTGTAATTACATACTCCCGATTCTCATTGTCAAAATAACCAAACTGCATACCGAATCTCCTTTTCTTTTTCGTTTTCCATGATATAGTCAATGCCCATATACTTTTACTTTGGTACCGTATCAAATAACCTGTAAATATGTTATATCAGATTCTTACATGCATTTGTATTGTTATCTTGATATTATTATGGTAATTTTTACGTGTGTAGAAATACATATATCTTTCAAAAATTTTGTAAGAAACCAGCAAAAGAAATGCCCCGCATGTTCTTTCAACATGCAGGGCATTTCTTATATCTCACTAATGTTTCTTCTTTGAAGAAGCTGCCATCTCCGGCTGATCTGCGTTATGATTTGCTGTTGCACAAACCTTCGGCATAACTTTCTTTTTCTTCAATGGATGTTTTGGATTCTTGTCCATATCTCACACTTCCTTCCCTTACTTTACGTTAAGTTCCAAAGTCGATTGTGTATATGGTGTAGATTTATATGCACCGCAGCTACATTCTCATAGATTATTCAATGGCAATGTAGTTATTCTGCGCAATGGCTTTTGCTTCCTTCTTCGGAATTGACAACTGCAGGATACCATTCTCAAACTTTGCATGGATATCTTCCTGCTTAATCTCATCGCCAACATAGAAGCTTCGCATCATGCTGCCTGCATAACGTTCACGGCGGATATACTTACCGGTCTTCTTATCCTTCTCGTCCTTATCCAGACCCTTCGCAGCGGATATCGTAATGTATCCATCATGCAACTGTGCATTGACTTCGTCTTTCTTGAATCCAGGTAAGTCAATATCAACTTCATAGGAATCATCTGTCTCACGGACATCTGTCTTCATCATGTTCTTCGCATGCTTACCATACAGCGGATTCTTCGCTGGCCGGAGTTCCTTGTCAAACTCCTTCTCAAAATCGTCCATCCAATCGTCAAACAAATTTTCTCCAAAAATACTAGGTGTAAACATAAGTCATATCTCCTTTCATACTTAAACAACCAATGCCTACGGTATTCTTTAAGCACTATCAGAGAAATCTGAGGTGTCGTTTGAATATCACAACTTTGCAATCTCTAAGGGATTTTCTCTATTTCTTCTTTCCTTTTCTTTTCCCTTTCTTGATTGTGACTATACTATACACCTGGTTATTAGCACTGTCAATAGGTGAGTGCTAATTTTACTGTGAACCTTTTGTGAAGTGTGTACCCAATATTTTTCACCATTATTGCCGGATCTGTTCGAGTATAAATGGATCCTTGATCTTCTTATCTTCGGCAAAGAATAATATCTTTGTCAGCACTTCCGATGTCTTCGGATCATCGTCCACAAATGGCAGGAATATCCGTCCGCGCCGCTGCGAATGCACCGGAAGTACATTGATCATAGGTCCCGCCTCCTGATGGACTACGCCACTGCCAAGATGCACGGTATAGTTCGCACGTGCGCCGTGAATCACCGCATGATTCTTTGTAAATGTAACATTTGTAAGCTTGAAGAGCGGCATCGTGAATTCCGCGATTGCCTTCCGCATCTCCACGGTCGAATGCGATGTCTCCGGATCTACGCCTCCTGCATGTGCCACGCTCACTGCCAGATCCACGTCGCGCATAACTTCCGAGAATATGATATCCGGAATCTCACGAATCTTTAGATCTTTGCCTGTCTTTCGATCAGTGAACACAACCCATTCCAGTGTTGGGGATTCGATATCTGCCGGTGAAAACCAATCCGCCAGTGCATAGATTCTCGCTACGATATTTTCCTTGTAATATACCTTCTGCAAGCCTTCCTCGATGTCGGCAACCCAGTGTCTTGTTCTCAGGCACGCAACCGTCTTCTTCGGCTGGATCTGATTGCCCGCATAACGCAAGGAGCGCTCCATGTTAAGCTCTTCTTCCGTCTTCACATACAGCTCGCGGAACACCTGCTTAAACGGCTGGATGATCTGGTTGTCAAACACATATTTCTGAATCGTATGCCACATGCCCTGTGTGTACATCTGGAATGGATGTGCCACAGTCAGTAATGTATCGTCGGATGGCTCGATATGATGCAAACTGTTACACGGTTCATCTTCCGAAACTGCCGATACTCCCACGGATTCATCGGTATATGCTGCATGATTTGCAAATACATCCATCCCTTTCGCTGTAACAAATCCAAATGCAGCCTGTTCCTCCTGCGTATGATCTGACACACCGCCACCATCCACCACACGGAACACAAGTGCCGCCACCAGATCTTGGATCACAGGATTTTCCAGCATACCCTGAATCTCCGCATACGTGTATGTCTCCTGACTCTCCATCGCATCTTCCAACATCGCCCTCGTGCGGCGTGCCTGCTCTGCCATCTGCTTCTTCGCCTCGGTAATCGCCACAATATATTCATCCTTCTTAAGCTTCGCCGGAACAGACTTCAGCTGCTTGCCATTTTTCTCCACAAGCAGGGCACATTTGCCGCCATCTTCCATCTCAAGCCATACGGATACTTCTCCGACTTCATGCGGCTTGAAATAGTCCGCCATGCCCTGTGCCACCAGACTCTCCATCCGTAGGATCAGTCTCGTCACATCCTGATAGCCTGCATTGATTGCCATATTCTGTAATGCAATCTGCACGGCAGCCGCCTCGCTGGCTCGCCGCTGGGCACCAAACTGTTTGCTCTCCTTCTTGAACTTCTGCAGGAACATATACCGTTCTTTGATCTGCGTCTCATCGGCAATCGGCAGGATTCCGACTGCCATCAACAGGTCTTTATTCCGCTTTGCCTCGATCTCACTCATCAGCTCCGTCTCATTATATTTGCCGAGTGCCGCATCCGCGTATTTTCTCGCTCTTGCATGTTTGGCACCATCAGAAATATACTTCGCCGCCTTGTATATGAGCGTAAAATGCTTCTCTCCAAGCTTCTCGTACACTTCCGTAAACCACGCCCGGTCAAATGCACCATCGTTTAATTCCTCGACCGAAAGCGGCGTATAGCGCGCGATCATCGCCGTCCGCTTGTTGTCAAACGACTCATTCATATGTGCCATAAAATAATAACATCCGGCTGTAAATCCATCCCAGCCAAGATAATCACCCACAATATCAATCCACTCCGGTGAATACATTGCCGCCTCAACTAAACGTGCCTCACTGATATCCGTCCCTTTCAGATGTGCGCCAAGCGTCTGCGCACTGTCATTGACATCCGGCAGACACGCCTGCAACAGATGCGACAGGCTGTTCTTCTTGCTCACACTTCGTCTGACACTGGAGCTGTAACTGCTGTTAAAATACGTCGACCGTTCCAGCGTCTCCTTGCCGAGTGCCGACAGAATCCGCACAAAATACGCCGCGCCATAGATTCTCGTCAGCCCATACACATACTGGGAAAATGCAGTCTCGGTATCGCCACGTGTAAGCTCTGCCTCCATGACAAGCCCTGCCATCGCCTGATACAGTTCTTTCGCAGTATCCACGCTCGCCTGATCCGTCTCGGACAGCTCCTTCGCTGGATTGTGCAGCAGCATTTTCCGCACATGCTCCAGCCGATTGCCCGCTGTCCAGCTCCACTCGCAGCCTCTTGTCTGCACCTGTCTGTCCCGCTCGGTCATATACCGCACAATGTCAGACAGACACTTCAGGCTTACATCCATCCGATTGCCCTCAAATGCCATCTTATACAGGTAGTCCCGGCTGATCAGCCCCTTCGTATATGCTGCAATGTACGTCGAAAGCTCCGGCACGCGCATGATCTTACCGACATTTACCCAGTAATAGCCATTTCCATCGTTCGCAACCTCATCCGGAATCTTGAAATTAAGGCATTTCGCAAGTGCATAATTATATGGGAAGAGACGCAGAAACTCCGTATCATTTTCTGCCGCCTGTGCCGAGTCTGCCTCCACATCATTTGCACTTCCATATTCCGCGTAGCCCGGCGCAATATACGCTGTGATAACCATGATCTGCTCCTGTGTAAGCACGCTTCTATAGCAAATGATTTCCTTCTTAGAAGCCGGATTTACTGTCTTCTTCTCCTGCACAAGCGCATCCTTGCGCGAGAGCAGATAATCCGCAGCCACGACAGCCAGCTTCCTTCTGACACTTTCCGGCACATGTTTGTTATAAAGTTCGCGTAGGATTGTCTGCATCTGCGACATGTAACCGTAGGTCGGCAGTTCCTCGTTATACCGGCTTCCATACAGATCATCCACAAAGCTCTTGCAATATTGCTTGAAATACGCTTTATCGGAATTATAGCCATTCACATAAATATAGATCTGCATGCACGCTTCCGGCGTCTGTATCTCTTTCCTGTAGAAATCCTCCCAGAGCTCTGGAAATGGTATGTCCCCACTCCAATATCCGAACCGTTCGCCAAGCATACGTACTTCACCGTTTTCACTCTCATATTCATCGTTCTTATGTGCATCAAACAGTGCGTCCAGTTCCCGAAGCACATGATGGATGTCGACCGTATCCGGTTCCAAGTTCTTCCCGGAAGTAAATTTCGCCTTAATCTTCGCCAATACACCGGCACTCTTCCCGGCATTTCCTGTCGCAATCCCGCTCTCCGGGAAATAACGCCGGTATACATCCTTACATACTTCCAAATACACAGAATCAAAGACCGGATCATACGCCGCATTTACATCATAAAGCCCGTATCCTGCTTCCGCATCCGCCTGTTCCGCATGTGTATTCCGGATCTCCCGGATCAGGATCTGCTCCTTCGTCGATATATTCGCTACTGTCTGCGCCATATAGTCGATCTGTGCCACACATTTTGCAAATGTCCGCTGTCTCTTCTCGTCCTTCTTCAACTGGAGCAGCAAATCCAAACCTGCCGTGCGCTTCTCTTCCTTCGCATCCGTAAGCAGCCTGCCGATCAGACCATCCAGCTTCTCCTCATCCATCTGATAGAGGATGGAAAGCACCGTCTCTCGGATGTCGGATTTCTTATATTTGAGCATGTTCTCAAGCTGCATATAGTTCTCCGGTGCCAGCTTCATCTTCTTCACAAGCTTCGCTGCTTCCTGTCTCGTATATGTCTCCTTGTCTGCTACCGCATCCACGAGAATCTCACGCTGGCGGGCATTTGCAGGCTCCCGGATCAAAAATAGCATCAGCGTATCCCTGCCGTACCGCGATACATCGATATCGCCCAGCATCTCCGCAATCTCTGTAATCTTATCCTCATCCCGAAGTGCGCTGGCACACACAGCAAGCCTGAAAATCAGGTCGGATCTATCCAGATATGCCACATTCCAAGGGAATACACACGGGTTGATTTCCAGCCGCTTGCCAGGTATCTGACGCAGAATCTCCATTAAGCAATCATAAACCGCCAGACACTCTTCCCGGTTGTCAAAATATTTCCCAACATCCGCATAATTCATCTTCTGCAGTGTTCCGTTATAACGTCTGCCTTTCTCATAGACAAGATTAAGTATATACGACTGGAGATCCGGCATGAGACATGGCATGATCACCGCCATCGTGTCAAGCTCATCCGAAAACTGCTTCACGAATTCCTTTGCAATGCCATGTACATACACCCTGCCTAAGTGCATCGCCTCCATATACATGCCAAACACCATGCGCTGGTGTCGCGTCCCGGATAACGCAATCTCTCCCATGCGCGCACACGCATCGTCCACATCGTAAAATCCATAGCACCAGAGTGCCAGATAGATTTCCATCGCATCTTCGCTTCTAAGTGCCTGCGCTCTGGCATTCTCATCCTGCAAATAGGTATCGATGATATATAGCTGCTTCTCCTGAATCCGGTCGATCTTGCTCTCCTCATTTGCAATCAGTCCGGTCCATGTGGCAACCGCCCTAAGCACGGACGCATACCGGAGCATATCATTGTCCTTCACGACACGGAATAACGACTGAAATGCTTCCGCGGTTCCGTAATCCATATTCTCACAGATTGCCTGACGCAATCCTTCCTGCAGACGCGCAGCCAAAAGCAGCTTGCCCAGTGCCTCGTGCAGCCGGGTATTTCCGCTCATACAGATGCCACGGATGATCTCCACGGACAGCTTCGTCTGCGCACTCTCGCCAAATAAGATATCCATGATGATTGTTTCTAACTTCTCATTTCCGCGGTCTAACTCCGCCTGAATCCAGTATTCCGATACAGCCTGACGTCCATTTGTACTCTGATCCCGATAATAGCACAGTACATCCTGCGGCAGCTGCTCCGTGTAGACTGACACGAGATCGGTTCCGTAAATTCCCATGTCATGATACGTGTTCATGATGTGGAAATAACGCCCCATAAATGCCCGGTAGTGCTTGATTCGCACCGTTCTTCTGTAATAAGACTCGCTCGCCTGCCATTTCGTAATGCTATCGATCGAGCAACAGAAATCCTCGACCAGATGCTCCGGTATCCATCCTGGCATCTGCTTTAATTCCTTCTGGAAGAATTCCGATGGCAGGCTGCCCAATTTCGCCAAATGCTTATCCAGCCGCTTTCCGACTTCCGTCAGCTGCGTCACGCCGTTATATTTGCTGCATTCTGCAAGCAGCGCCTGAATCTCCGCGCTGTAAGACGCTTTCAAAGCCATGTCTGCCTCATTGCGCGCAAGCTTAAAGTCATTCGCGATCTTCGCCTGCACTTCTAACTCCTGCTTCGTCTTCTTGTCTTCTGCCATATGTAACCCCTTTCAACATATCTACAACCCTTTTACCATACATACTCCTCAAGCATCTCATCTACAGAGATATCTACCCTTTCATCCTGTTTTTCCGCTTCCGTAAGGGATAATGCCACACTCATAGGATCCTCAGTTTTTTTATCCATAAAATCAATAAAATACCCTAGTTCCAAAACCAAACACCCGATTTCTTCTCCCTTGTGAACCTGTCGCATATTTTTTAATCCAACGCCCGCCATTTCTTTTTTGGTAATCGCATAGGTAGGATATCTGTTATCCGATAATAATGAATACTCACATAGTGCGGAAATCCCTGCTTTGTTCTCTAAATGAATATCCTCCTGCAATTCATATCTTGCAATAACTGGATTGCGAAGGATAGGCTTCATATCTTCCCACAATTTCTTTATATCTATTGGGACTGTTATTGCCCTTGACTTTCCTTTCATACCCATGATATCCACATTCAGATATTCAATTTCGTCAAAGCATCTACTAATTGACATCTTAGAAACTTTTAACTTTATTGCGGCTTCTGATACAGTTACTTCAACCCATTTTTCATATATTGCAACAAATATCAATTTTTGTGTCAAATAAGAAATCAAATGTACCGGTGCTATCTCCCGCTCATTTATATCCGACAATAAAATGCCTATAAATGGTAAATAGACCTGCTTGTCCTTTAATACAAATGGGATTCCCTCTTCTACAAGTTTTTGCTTAATATAATATGTTGTTACATTAAAAAAGATGGCACAATTTAAGCCAGCCAGCTTTTCAATTCTCGCACGATCCTTTCTGAGCGTTACCAATCCTACATCACATTTGGGTTGAATCGCAATCCATGATAACCCATTTGTTTTGACCATAAAAAATGCATATCTTCCCTGAAAAGCTAATGGTAACTTATCATTCAAATATTCCGTCTCTTCCATGAGAACATTTTGACGTAATGTTTTTTCTAAATATTCTTTCATAATAACACCTTTTTGAATTTGTAACCAATTTTATGTTACAAGTTCAAAATATCATATTTATAGAAAAAAATCAACCACCCATATATCTTCCTACCACATCCTGCCCGCCAACATCGTCAGACGGATAAATGTAACCGTATCGCCCTCTTGTAACTCCAGCTTCTCATCTAATTCCGTAAGTTCCGTGTCCCCTAAGAATACCCGGAACAAGCCATCCTGAAACCCAAGCATCGCCGTCTCTATGGACTTCCCAACATCCGGCGCCTTCTCACCATACACGATGCCGAAAGCAATCTTCCCAATCTGCGCCATATCGTCGATCTGCGCATTGGAAAGCACTGCTTCGCCCCGGTTCATCGCCTCAATATATCTGCTCACACAGAGCTTCACCGTCTCTGTAATCAGCTCCCGCAGGCTGCCCGGTGCCACCGCATAGGTAAATGGCACCTGAGCCACCGTATTCCTGCGCTTGCCAAGCTGTTTCATATTCATGTATAAAACCATGTACTACCCCTACTCTACTAGAACTTCACAACCTTCGGTTCCTGTGTAAATGAAGAAAATGTAGCTGTCGCGTTCTTGAAATAAAATACTTCTGTGTTGCCATCATCTGCAGAGTACATCTTCTGCAGGGATGGATATGCGTCAAGCATCGACTGTCTCGCCTCTCTGCGGTCATCCTCAACAAGCTCACCTGCGACACGCAGCCATTCTCCGCCCTTAAATGCACAGATCTCTACCTTCGGATTCGCATGAATCTGCTTCGAAACTGCCTTCGACTTGCCTGTCTGAATATAGAGCTTTCCTTCAAAAATATGAGCTGTGCCAAATGGTCTTACTCTCGGCTGGTCACCCTCGACCGTTGCCAGATAATATGTATCTGCTTCCTTCAAAAATTTTGCCACCTGTTCCATGTGTTTGTCCTCCTGTAATTACGTCAATTTATTTATTCTTCAGGCATTCAACTGCCCAATTCATATCAACGATATAATCCCGCTTGCCATCGCCCTTTGAATCAATGTACTCCGCCTTGACTGCATCATACATCTTCTGGGAAAATGGACTGTTGCCCAATACGCCATTCTTCAACCGGATCACAAACCGTTCCGGCTTTCCCTTGGTGATCTCTAAGAATATATCTCCAACCTCCAGATCCGGATTCGTCTGCGACAAATGCGCCACAGTCATAACCTTCATGATCTCAACGACGCGGTCATCGAGTCCCATATCGAAGATATACGCTTTCTCCCGGAGCTGATTCTGAGAATGAACTACTCGTAATGTATAGTCCATACTCTCCATACCCGGAAGCATGTCACCATTCTCCATCTTGGCAAATGTATCTAAAATCTCCTTCTCATCTTCCTTCGAGATTGCATAATAAATCATCAGCTGCTTCTCCATCTGATGATACAAAAGTCCGTAATTAATATAATGGACTTTCTTGCATTTCGGGCAGGTATACGCAAATAACTTGCCAGACAAAAGATCCTCCTTCGCCTGTGGGTTTAATTTCGTATTGATGCTCTGCCATATTGTAAATTCGCCTTCTGCGCCACAATCCGGGCATTTGATTTTCTGTGTGTTTTTTAGGGACATGGGGTTCTCCTTTGGTTTTTATTTTTGTGTTATGTGTGCTTGGATAGATGATACCACTTTTTTATATAAGTGTCGTCAAGCAATGATTCATCTTTTTACACTAACTCTACAAATAATCCTGTCAATCCGTCCCAATCTTCATAATTGCCAGCAGCATACAATTTCCAATTCAACTGCTCCAATGTCCAATTGTTCTTGATTGAGTTATGTAACATAGATGTTGTTGCCCAATTTTCTTCCGAATCAGCTCCGCCGAGAGCTACTGGATAAATGTGATCAACTGTGGGGACAAACTCCCAATATGCATTGTGACACGCTTCCATCTTCCAATGCGAATGATACGGAAATTCCTCTGGCATATAATGTGATAATACCTTCAAGAATCCTGGATTCACTAATTTATCGCCACTATACCGATCAATAAAGCCATCCTTTTTGAATTGTTGCATCTTTTGTCTGTCGGTATAGGAACGACTGGTTGATTCCAATGTCTTAAATGGATAATTATCTGTTATTACATACCTTGCTTGTTCATATTTATTTGTTAATAAATATTGCCCTGCTTGGGTTAAGGCTTCAATTTTTTGCATGAAGAGCTCCTATATAGGTATATTATGTCATTTTCTAGGTTCTTTTCAAACATATGTTTTTACTCATATTGCCAAAATCAAGTTCCTTAATCGGAACATTTCGATTTTGGGCTAATTTGTACACACACTCTCTTTCGTTTTTTGTTGCATTGCAATGAATAAAAATACAATCTACTAATTTATCAACACTCGTATTACTCACATTCAGTTCAAATGACTTTTTCAGAAAATAAATAATAATTTAGGTGGTACTTCTCAAATCTTTCTCATAATCATCATCTAAATCATCAAAAGATACTCCATTAAGCAATCCAAATGCAAACTTGCGGATTTCCTCAGTTGTTCTGTAATTGATTCTCAAGTAGCTGCTTCTTCCGCGGACATTAATTCCGCATTTTGAAAGTACTGCCTTATTTCTATATATTCTCTGATGTGAATCACCCACAATAAAAATATCATTCCGGTGCTCATCACCTGCAAGTGATCTAAGTAACCTATATGCGCTTGGGCTAAGATCCTGACCTTCATCAACGATAATTGATGTGTACTGACCTGTAAGCTTCTTATTTTCAAGAATCTTACGGCATTCATACATAGCTGTCTCGACATCTCGCTGTAGTTTTTCGTTCATTATATTTTGATATTCATCAAACACATCCCATATTTGCATACGAACTTTTCTATCAAGGCGTACTCCTCTACCAATTCTTGAAGCTTTGCAATAAGATACTTTGTCATATACTTCCTGTGCCTGGACAACCTTAACCCACTCATCCTTATAGAAGTTTTCTACAAAGCTTAAGTCGCCGCCTGCTATAACAATTGCATCTTTCCATGCCTTGTCCACTTCTTCGTCATAAACAATCTGATACTCATATCCTTGTCTACGCAAAAAATTAGAAACCCACGCATCAAGATTAATAATATCTATTCTCTTCATTTCCTCAGCAGTGCATATTTTTCTAAGGTTATCTTTTATATCTTCCGCCAAATTCTTGGTGTAAGTTGTAAAAAGAATCTTTTCATTCGATTCTAAATTGGATGCAAGCATTTTTGCTCTATGCATCGCAACAACAGTTTTACCAGTACCAGCTCCGCCTAAGACTTTCGCAGGTCCATTAAAGTTTTTTTCCACAACCTTACGCTGTGTTGGATGGAGAAAGATTCTCCATTTTTCAAGTGGCTCTTGCATAATTGCCTGAAGTTCTTCCTCTCCCTCGACAATAACAAAGCTTTTCCTACTTGTATCAGTTTGAAGAGCTGCTGCAAAATCGTTTTCTTTGACTTCAACTTTCTCTGTCTCTGGATATAGTGTGTCCAATACTTCTTCAACCGAAAATCCGTTTCCAAGCCATTCAAGCCCTTCAAAAGCTTCTTCCGGAATCGCAGCTTTCAGTGAATGAAGACCTTCTAATGTCTTGATTGCTTTAATCATAGGAAGTTGTTCTTCCGGAAGACCTATTTTTTCAAACACTTCATCTGAGATATTTGCAAATAATGCCGGCTCATCAATTGCCTTTTGTTCCTCAATAACTTCCTGCACATCAAAAATCTGTACACTACCTGTAAGCTTGTTTATTGAGCATTTTTTTCTCTTCGCCCAAGCATATGCCTCATCATGATGATCCACCCAAAGCAAAATATAAACATTGCTTTCCGGTTCACGCACAACAATTCCCCTGTAAGTATCATCAATCCTCACAGAGCAAATGTTCTTGTCAATCCCTTCATTAATCTTTTCAAAGTTAATTCCCGGATGCATAGGATCATTTCTAAATTTATTAAAAAACTCAGTTACTTTTCCCTGCTTCTGTCTTGGTAGTGCTGCGTATGCAGTTAAAAAATCAGTCGAAATAGCTACAGTTGGCTTATTATTCATTTACATTTCCTCCAAATACATTTCTGTTAATTTCTTCACTACTTAGCAGTACTGTCCAGCCTTTACCCTTAAATATATCCATGTACTCTTCTTGCTCCGGTAAAAGCCAGACAATTTTTTTATATTCCCAGACCATTTCGGCTTCCGCTATAGTTGCTCCAGATGATTCATCTGATAACTCAAAACCTACAACGCTTGGAGCAGGGACTCCATTATGATACATCTCTGTAGCACATGTTATTGCGATATCATCTATGAACTCATCCATGATATCATTCAAATCCATTTTCTTTTTCAGGATTAATGGATTCAGCATTTGCACTCTTTACTGCCGGCTTATATACCTTTCCAGATGGCATTTTCACAGAATTCAACGTTTCAGTTCGATAGTCTCCCTGACTTTTAAATACATTATGTACATCTTTATATGTAAGTGACCAAACTCTATACTTTCGAGAAAGCATAATAGCCATACGCTTTAGGGTGTCTTCCTCTACGATATCCTTATGATAGTAATAACCATCTGTAAAGACAGCTATAGGTTTCTGATTGCCTGTCGTTCTCTTTGGTCTGATTATAAAGTCAGGTCGAGACTTTACCGAAATACCCATAGATGCATCGAAGTCAACCTGTGGCTCAATTGTCCATAAGCTTTCACCAACTTGAAGAGAATACCCTTCTTTCTCATTAACCAATGTCTTATGAATTCTAATTGGTCTTTCTGCGGTACTCAGCTTTTCAAAAGCACCAACAAATTCTCTTTCTAGTTCGCTATCAAACAAATGGTTTGTATCTACTTGTGCAAGTTTTTTTATCTCAGTTCTATTCTCTTTTCCACTTAAAATTGTCTTCAAAAGTGTTATTGCCGAATTTCTTGAGATTTCACCAATATGCTGACTCTGTCTATAGGCATATAAACACTTATAGCATCCATCTTTCTGCGGGTCGTCATTACAGCTACAATGCTCCATCGTCTCCAATGCCCCTTTGCAATAAATCCTCTGTAACTAAGAAGTGCCTCATACACTGCACCCATCTGGTTAATTCCAAGTGCAGAATAAGAAATCCTTCCTTTTCTCTCTTTAGAATTTCTTGGTCTTGAGATACTCATCAGATCAACAATCTGAAGCATTGCGCAGTTTCTAAGTCTGGCTTTCGTAATAAGCTTTGCTTCTCTTTTTGCTTCCACTTCTTTATAGTGTCTTCAGCATTATCCTGAAAAATAGAAGTGAAGTAATGGTTTGTATAATATTCATTTTTGTTTTCAATTCCTGTTAGAATCATTTCTATGTTATCTCACTCCTGTTACAACTGCGATAATTCTAATATATGGATTTTCTTCAATTTCCAGAGTATCCCTTTCCCAGTCCATAAAGTTCGTAAAAATCGCTTCTATTTCACGCTCTTTCTCTGACTTTTTACGTTCCATTCCTGGAATTCCTAAGTCAAAGAGTGTAAGCTGCGCGTCCTTATGTCTTTGCTCTAATTGTTCCAATCTTTCCATCTCTTCATATATGTATGGTTCGGTCTTCTCTTTGTATTCAGCACACTTGTCTGCCATTATCTTTTTAGCACGATCAACCACATCTCCAAGAAGTTTCTGTCCTCTTGCTATTTGTTCTTCAGAAACATTCTGTGTATTTGGTACCTTTACATTCAAATGTGTTTTTTGTAATACCTCACTCATCGAAAGAATGCTATCAAACTGATCATTTTTATAAAGCACGCCAAACCATTCATCAACAACAGTGGTTGATTTTCTATTTGGTATAAGACCCGCCACAATAAACAATGTTTCTTCTGCGCCTATACAATTTATCGAACCTAAGACTGGTACTTCACTTCTTTTGTAAAAAACTCCTGCTTTATCCTCTATCCAATTAAAGATATCTGGTTGCTCAGTCTGACCGTATCTATCAACACGACCATTTCTCTGCTGGAATACCATTAATGACCACGGAATATCAAAATGAATCAATCTATGTGATAGATAATGTAAATTGATACCTTCAGAAGCAACATCAGAGGCAACAATAACTCTAATTGGTGATTCTGCTCTACCGAATTCATCTACTATTCTCTGAAGCTCCTTATCACTCATTCCGCCATGCATAACCTCAAGCTGATTATCCTTTAACCCGAGATCTTTCTTAAGATTCTCAGCAAGATATCTCATGGTTTCGATTCGCTCTGTAAAGATTACGAGACGGTCATTATTCTTCGATGGAGACCATCCATATTCAGTACTATTCAAAAGTTTTAATAACTTAGTATATCTCGAAAAATCCGCAGGGCTGATTAATTCAAGAGCCGCCTTTAATTCTTTCAGTGTTACTATGTCTGGCATATCACCATCCGGATATTTTTTTTCAAGTTTTCTAATTCTCGCATCAATACTTTTGATACAAGCAGCTGGCGAAGAGAAAAGTGACTTTTCAAGACTAGTCTTAAACAAGATTCCTTTTCCTCTAGTCCTTGACTCGTCCATCTGTAATTTCATATCTGCAAAAATATCGTAAGCTGCCTCTTCTCGTGCAGAAGCCGCACATCTTTCAATCGTAATTACACGTTCTTTAAATGCTCCTGATACCTGATCCTGAATATCTTTCTTAAAACGTCTGATAAGAAGACCTTCAATATCATCCTTTGTATAGTTTTCCTCATCAGCAATTGCAGTCGGATCTAACATATTCATAAGAGAAGCAACTGACTGCCCCTTTCCATCATGAGGTGTAGCAGTAAGCATAATAAGTGTATCTGAACGATTGGCAAGTAGAGAAGCAAGCTTACTTCTCTGAGAACTTCTATCTCCTCTTTTTGCAACATTATGTGCTTCATCAATGACGATAATATCCCACCATGCATGTTCAAGATGCGTACGATAATCCAAATCATTTTTTAAAGTATCAACAGAAATAATCGTTTTGTCATAGTAAAAAAACGGATTATAGTTCGTTGGAAGCTTCGCTCTTACACTTTGAATTCTTGATGAATCTAAGCGCACAAGCGGAATAGTAAAACGGTTCCACATTTCTTTTTGGAACTGTGTCATCATACTCTTTACTGTTACAACAAGTATTCTCTTTCCCTTTCCGCGTGCAATAAGTTCGGACATAAGTATGCCTGCTTCAAGTGTCTTACCAAGACCTACAGTATCCGCGATAAGAATTCTCTGTCTTGTTTTATTTAAAGCCATCTGCGCTGGTTCGAGCTGATAAGACATCAAATCCATTGCAGCTTTATTTCCAATATGAATCTTATTGTCAGTTGGAATCTTTCCTCTCCACTGGCTTTCTATATATACTTTAGATTTTCTAAAGAACGCAGAGTTATCCGGTACAAGAGTTACCTTAGCCGGATCAACAATTTCTATATCATCTTCAATATCCACAAGGAACATTGATTCATAATCTTTTACAAGCTGAGAAAGACCTATTACATGTAAGGTCTGATTTCCTAAACTATTTGTCTCAACTTTTTTTACCATCCATTCTTCACCACGAACAATGATTCTCATTCCTGGAGCATATTTCACTTCAACCTGTTCCATAAGTATCTTCTCCTGCATCATTTCTGACTTTCATCTTTTTCAAAATGAATCAAATCACCAAAATCACAATCCAACTCCATGCAAATCTTCTCCAAGACACTCATAGACACAGTCTCGCCCCTGCTCATCTTTGCAAGAGTGCTACTACTTATTCCAATGTTTTTGTTCTCAACGAGATCCATCTTTTTCATATTCTTGTCGATTAATAATTTCCATAATCCGTTATAAGATACAGCCATACAATTCCTCTCTTATGGGGATTACCCATCTTGTTGAAAGACTCGAAAGTCCTCATAAATATTCTTAATTTATATTATAATCTAATGCTTTTATATTTTCAAATACAATTTTCGATTTTTCAAAGTTTTTTTCCAATTAATCCATAAATAATTTTCATCCGACCATCACCTTCAATTTGCATTTGCTAACTTCATCAACTTAATATTCTCCATCCTTTTCATACACTAAAAAAGGACGCAAAATCTCTCCCACGTCCTCAAAACTATCTGGCTTAAAATGCGTATCTTCGCCCCATGCTTCAATGCATTCCCCAAATGTTTGATCAGCATATTAACTCCCGATTCCATTAGAAATGATACTATAATATCAACGCTTTCCGCTTTTTGAAAACTTTTAAGCAACTGAAAATAGAGATGCATCCTTGCATCTCTATCACCAGTCATAACGTCCGTTATATAATCATAGTCTACATTGGTATTTAATTCTTCCGCATAATTAAATTCAGCCATTTCTCCCTTGTCTGACGTCCCCTGTAATCCAAACTTCTTCTATCTGTATCTCTGCAATATCTGCGACGAAATCACGGAATGTGTCTTCGATAAAATCCGTAAAATACCGTCCGTTTCGCTCCCCTTCGAAATCCCCGTACTTAAAGGAAGTATAAATAATACCCTGTTCTTTTAACGCACCTGCCATCTTCATCAAAACAGCTTTCAATTCCTGCTTCGGAAGATGCAGAATCGATGCACACGCCCATATGCCATCGTATTTTTCTGTTTCCTTAAACTCTTGGAACAGCATCCGCTTTACAAGTATTCCAGTATAATCACTCGCAATCCTGCATAGATCTTCGGAACCATCGGTTGCCTCTACATGCATACCGTGTTCCCGAAAATATTTTGTATCTCTTCCAGATCCACAGCCAAAGTCTAGTACAAGGCTTCCTTTGTCCAGTAACTTCAGGAATCTGTCCTGCGTTTCGTGGAAATCTACAGATACGGTTCCCGACGCAAAGCTTTGCGCATTCTGATTGTAATAATCAAGTGTTGTTGAGCTGTTCATTTACCTATATTTTTCTTCCTTTTTTACCGATACTTAATGTATTTATTATAGTTGATTTTCCCTGTAGTTGCAACGGTATTTCCTCAGCAATGCCCTTCATCGCCATGCATATCATTGACAGATACGCCCAATGTTTCAGCTAATTTATACAGATTATCCCGATCCGGAATCCCTCCATCCGTTTCCCATTTTGCAATTGCTGATTTTGAAACATTCAATGTCGCAGCAAGTTCTTCCTGTGTCAAAGACATTCTTTTTCTCCGTGTTGCAATAAATCGTCCTAAGCTCATTTTCATCTCATCCTTTTCCAGCTCCTTCTCTTTCCATAATATAAAACCAGTCTCTTCAATTCAAATCACTTTTTGATTACTCTGTGTAACTTTTCCTGTAATCTATGTATCAAGCATATACGTTTAAGCAGAAAAAAATCCCCACCAAAATGGTGAGGATTTCATTTGAGTATTAATTTTTTTCATCTGGCGAAAGCTTTTTTAAGCCTTGTTCCACCAGCATATCGTCGATTTCAAACAACTGATATTTTCGATTATTGATTGCAACAATCATACATGCATCCCGCTTATCTTTCGCATACAAAGGCTGCATCCCATAGAGCTTCAACGCCCGGTTTATCTCGTCCAAAGTAAGTCGCCCGGCTACACACAAACGGATAATTACATCCCTGTCTTTTGTATGCTTTCTCATATTTAGAATCTGTTCTCCATAAGATTCCGAAAGTCCGGCAAATGAATATACATCCTTAAGTCTTATATTTTTTTCCTGAATTACATCCTTTACGTAATAAGTAAACGTCTTCCCTGTGTTCATAGAATCACGGTTTTCTTTGTAATAGTTGTCCAGATCCTTTGGATTCATATCTCGTAATAATGCATCAAGTTCATTTGTTGATTTCTTATTCATCCTGTTTCCCCCAGATAATCCGTTAAAGTATTTATGAGCTCATCATCCGAATATCGTTCTTCCGGATTCAAACGAATACACCTCTGAATCACTTCCCAGATTACACCTGTGGCACGTTCCTCTTTTGGAAATCTGCCTGTAATCATCTTATTCAACAACATTCCAACTGCATAGATGTCTGTCTTTTCCGTGGATGCTATAAATCCATAGCCAAACTGCTCTGGTGCAGCATAATATAAGGTTCCAAGCAATTTCGTATCTTCTGCTTCTTCCGGATTACACCATTTCGCTACATTCACATCCAGCAGATATACGGAGCCATCCTGACAAAGCATTACATTTGACGGCTTGACATCCCGGTGTATAATTGGCATTTCCTGGCTATGCAGTTCCTTCAGGATTTTACATATATCACAGGCAATCCTTACCGCCTCCCTCTCCTTAATGGTATACTCCTGCAGTATATCCTCAATCGTAACTCCATCAATCCATTGTTCTATAATGACCAGTTTCGTGCTTCCTCTATACAAGCTCATAATTTGAGGCATATTCGCAATAGGATGTTCTACGAGATATCGATATATACTCTCGTCAAATGTATCAAGAATCTTCTCTACATACAAATTGCCATCTTCATCTTTTACAATTAACACATCTTCCCGGTTTTCAATACTCCCTATCACCTCATAGCTCATAAGTGCAAGCATATCCTCATTCGATATGCCATTATAGGGTGCATTTACCGCTGCCTGATATTCATCTTCCGATACATAAACATGATTTTTATCCAAGGAATTTACAAATCCACATGCAGTACATTTCCAGCTACCATTTTTTTCTGTAAATCCAGGTTGTTCATTCAATAGCGTTTCACAGCCATCGCAAGTCCAGATGATATCTGAATCCGTATTCAAATTAGGGTTTATCAGCATCTGTCCACAACCTTTGCAGACCCAGTATGGCAAATCATTACTATAGCCTTTTTGCAATGTCAGATTTGCCTCACAATATCTGCAGTATTCATATTCATCATCTGTAACATAGGATATTCGATTTTTCTTTCTTATATTTTTAAATATATTTTTCATAGCTATATCGTAGTCCGTACATCCAAATATGTCAATTCTAACCTTGACAAATATCCTCCCACCCGCTAGAATACAGAAAGTGTCCGGAATCCTACCGGGCACGCAATTACATACCAAAACCCTTTACGGGAGTGGATTTTTTAAGAGAATTCTTTTTTCGCCACACAGTATATTTGCTGTGTGGCTTTTTTATGCAAGACAATTCTTCTTGTCCTGCCCGGCAGACGGGTTTCCCTGCCCACAGACAGGACGATATACACAATGATTACACAGGAGTGAAAAATATGAACCAGAATTTTATGAAAGAAAAACCGATTTTACCATTGGTTATCTCGATGTCTTTGCCGATGGTTATTTCCATGGCGATTAATTCCCTATACAACATCGTCGACAGCTATTTTGTGGCGAAGATCAGTGAGGATGCCATGACTGCGATCTCTCTTGTATATCCGCTGCAGAATCTGATGACTGCGATTGCGGTTGGATTCGGTATCGCGATGAATGCAAGAATTGCATTTTGTCTTGGTGCGAAGGATCAGGAGAAAGCGGACGAGGCAGCAGTCACAGGCATGTTCTTAAGTGTGATACACGGAATCATTCTGATGGTTGCCTGTATGGCTGGTATGCCGCATTTTCTGAGACTTTATACAAAGGATGAAGCAATCATCGAGATGGGACTTGCCTATGCCAACCGCGTATTCGTGTTCTCGGTCATCATCATGCTTGGAGTCTCGCTGGAGAAGATCTTCCAGTCAGTCGGCAGAATGAAGGTTTCCATGCTCAGTATGATGTGTGGTTTTATCTCCAACATCGTACTCGATCCGCTGATGATCTTCGGCATCGGACCATTTCCGAAGATGGGTATGGCCGGTGCTGCTTACGCAACCGGGATCGGACAGACGATTACATTGCTTGTCTATGTGCTCTTCTGCATCTTCCGTCCATTGCCGCTTTCCTTCAAGCGTAAGAACCTGTCGTTTAACAAGGCATTGCTTGGGAATCTGTACGCTGTCGGCATTCCTGCTTCGCTGAACATGGCCCTGCCGTCACTCATGATCTCCTGTCTGAACGGTATCCTGACGACATTTTCGGGGAAGTACGTCCTCGTGCTTGGTGCCTATTATAAGCTGCAGACATTTATTTACCTGTCTGCAAATGGAATTATCCAGGGTATCCGCCCGATCATCAGCTTCAACTATGGTGCCGGTGAGAAGAAACGTGTCAGGCAGATCTTCCGGACTACGCTCTGCCTGACCGCCGGTGTGATGGCGGTCGGTGTGCTGCTCTCCCTGCTCATACCAGGACAGATGATCGGACTTTTCACCGACAATGAAACAACGGTTGAGATCGGTGTCAAGGCTCTCAAGATTATATGTATCGGATTTATCATCTCAGCAGTTTCGGTCACCTGTTGCGGTGCGCTCGAAGCCCTGCAAAAGGGAATGGCGTCCCTGCTGATTTCGTTGTCGCGTTATGCCATTGTCATGATACCTGCTGCCTTTGTTTTAAGCCGCGTCCTCGGTGCCAACGGTGTCTTCTGGGCATTCCCGGTCACAGAGACCATCTCCGCTGTTGCTGCGTATGCGATTTACAGGAAGAACTCGCGCATCTGAAGCTATATAATAAATGCACCGTAAATGTGAAATCTGCTTACATTTACGGTGCATTTTTGCATTCATTCTAATAAAATTGTAACCGGTGTTCCACGAGTGTATCGTCCACATACACAAGCCGCAACGTGAAAAATCTTGGATCATCTGACAGGATCTGCTTCAGGAATATGGCGTCTCCGCTCCAGGTCGGAAGCTCCGGCACCTGTGTTTTGTCCACCCAGACCAGATCCCCCTCATTGCAGGTGATCAGCTCTCCGGTAAATCCGTCTGCCGTGAAAAGGCACATCAGCTCTGGCTCACACTCGTTGCTAATAAATGTAATCAGCCCGCGGAACCGGTACGACGTAAGTGTCAGCCCTGTCTCTTCCTTTACTTCACGAAGCAAACATTCTTCCGGTCCTTCGCCTTCTTCGGCATGTCCGCCGACGCCGATCCATTTATCCTTATTGATATCTTTCTTTTTCTTCGTCCGATGCAGCATGAGGTATTTCCCATCCTGCTCGATATAACATAATGTTGTCATTCGCATAGTGATTCCACCATTTCTTTCAGCCATATACAGTCTTTATATTTGTTCATCGGCAGTAATTCAGAATTTCCGAACTACTCCACCCCGCGTTTTAACCGCTCCATACCGTCTTTTAACAACGCTCTTGGGCAAGCGATATTGAGTCGCAGGAATCGGTCTCCATCCCCGAAGAATCCACTTCCGGCGGACAGGAACAATCCCGTCTTCTTGCGGATGCGGTGTGCGATCTCGCGCGAACTTCCCGGAAGATCCTTGCAGTAGATCCATAACAGGTAGGTTGCCTCCGAAGGAAGAATCTCCAATTCCGGTATCTGTTCCTTCACATACTGAACTGCATATTGCTTGTTCTCGTAGATATAGGCACGAAGCGCATCTAGCCAGTCTGCGCCCTTGGTAAATGCCGCGATTGCCGCGTCAACCGCAAATGCATTCGGCTCTGCGACTTCATCAGTGTTGATTCCACGCCATACCTTATGACGAATGACCGGATTCGGTACAGAGATAGCTGCCGTCTGCAAACCTGCCAGATTGAATGTCTTCGTCGGAGCTATACAGGTAATACTGTTATCCCGACAGACATCGGACACCGATGCAAACGGAATATATCCACGTCCCGGATCGGTCAGATCACAGTGAATCTCATCTGAAAGCACGATTACATGATGCTTCGCGCACAAAGCACCAATTCGTTCCAGTGTTGCTTTGTCCCAGATCTCTCCAATCGGATTGTGTGGATTACATAAAATCATCAACGTCGTCTGCGGATCTGCGAGTTTCATTTCCAAGTCTTCAAAATCAATATGATATGCATTTCCATCAAATACAAGCGGACTTTCTAACACCTGTCTGCCATTATTCAGAATCGAGTTAAAGAATATATTATACACTGGTGTCTGCACCAGTACCTTTTCGGCTGGTGTTGTCAGCTTCCGCACGATTGACGAGATTGCCGGTATAACACCGGTACAAAACATCAGCCAGTCCTTCTCCATTGTGAAATCATGGCGGATCTTCCACCAGTCGATATACGCCTGATACCATGCATCCGGAATCTCTGTATAGCCGAAGCAGCCATGCTGCGCACGCTTGCTGATTGCTTCCATAATTGCAGGCGCTGTCTCGAAATCCATATCCGCTACCCACATCGGAAGCTCGCCTTCTGCCACGTTCCATTTCATGGAATTCGTATTGGAACGATCAACTATTTTATCAAAATCATATGCCATAATATCTTCTCCATCTGCAATATTCATATCATTTGTCACCTCGCGATAGTGTGATGACCTACGTACACATCAACCTGCTTCATTATAGCCTTAATCTTACTTCGGAGCATGATCCCTCGTCTCTTTGATCTCTTTACAGATAATCTCTGTATCCGCAGGGTTCACCCGCTCCGGCTCCATGATGAGCGTTCCGATGGAATCTGCCCGTATCACACCGGACGTCGGATTGATTACGCTGTCGATACCGCCCTGTATCTCCACATCGACGGTCGAATACTCAAACGCAAGCGTTGTATTGACGAGCTTGCAGTTCTTCATCACAAGATTCTCAATATAACACATGCCCTGCAGGCTCTCGATCGTACAGTTAATCAGTGTCAGATTCTTCGAATTCCAGCCCAGATATTCGCCGGAAATCACCGAATCATAGACAGTCACATTCTCACTGTTCCAGAATGCATCCTTCGAGAGCAGCTTCGCATTGTGGATCTCCACATTTTTTGCTCCATCGAACGAATAATTTCCCGCAAGCTGGAAGTCCTGAATCTTCATGTTCTCGCAGTCCATCGCGAAATAATCGCCCTTTGCCATCACGTGATCGAGTGTCACATCTGTGCAATGCCACAATGTCTCTAAAGCATTTGGAAGGGCAACCTCTTTGAGCGTCAGTCTGCGACAGCGCCGGAAATTCTTCGGTGCCTCGATCAGCGCGCGCTCGACCGTCATATCATCGGTGTACCAGACACCGGCACGCGCCATTTCCGCCCATGTGCCGTCTTTCACCGCAATATTCTTACTGTACCAGAGCGGATATTTCCACTGGAAAATGCTCCCTTCCAACGAAATATCACGGCTCTCCTTAAGCGGGGATTCTCCTTCCCCGAAAATCGTATCTTGAATGGACAGATGCTCCGCACCAAACAATGGGCGTTCGCCCTCGAAATATGTCTGTCTGATCTGCTTTTCCATCTTGTTTCATCTCCTGTATCAATAATTGTTCTCTTACGTTATACCACCTACACCTACCTTTAGGTCAAGAGCAAATTAACAATTCTCATTTCTTTTATTGACAATATAGATTCCCACACAGACAAGTGCAAGCGAAATTATGCTCAGTACACCAAATGCCTGCTCCCGCTCATCCAACAGCCATGCGGATAAGATCACACCGAACACCGGATTCATGAATCCGAACACTGCCACCTTCGATACCGGATTGTATTTTAAGAGCAGTCCCCACAGCGAGTAGGCAACGGCGGACACAAACGCCAGATACACAAGAATTCCGATAGCGGATGCTGATACCGCACCCATCCGTCCGCCAAGCAGCAGACCACACAGGATCAAAATGATGCCACCTGCGATGAACTGATAGCCGGAAAGCATCACCGGATTATGCTTTGCAGAATATCGCTTCAGGAACACGGATGAAAATGCGTAGGCAATCGTCGATAACAGGATAAAGCCCTCTCCATTTGCCTGCATATGGAAGTCTACGCCATTTAAGTTAATCAGCACTACACCCGCAAATCCGATCAGACAGCCGATCATCTGTCTGGCATGAATCGTCTCCTGCCGGAACAGACACCCCGATACAAGGATTGCGACAAACACATTGACTGCCTCTATGATCGACGCCTTCACGCCGCTTGTATGTGCCAGTCCGATATAGAAGAACATATACTGTGCGACTGTCTGCAGAAGCGACAACCACAGAATCTTCCCTGCCGCGCCCTGCTCCGGTTTCAGAAACCGCCGCTCAAGCATACTTCCGAGCACGATTGCCAGTATGCCCGCAAGCAAAAAACGCATACCCGCAAATAAAATTTGCGATGCCGTATCCAGAGAATTGATCTCCCACAGCTTATAACCGATCTTGATACACGGAAATGCGCTTCCCCACAGGAAGCAGCAAAGCATCGCACCAAGCCATACTACAACCGGTTTCTGCATCCATTCTGTTTTTTCTTGTTCGTTCTTCATCGTCTATTCTCCATTTTATCCCTGAATGTCAATGTCCTATATCATCAACGATTCCATATTATATATCATAGTTAAAAAAATGCCAACCAAAATAAGTTTCCACCAAATCCCAGCCGGCAAGCCTTGATGAATCCTGACCGGATTGGTATAATAACGATATGAGTAACGTAGCAGTCATAGCAGAATTTCATCCATATCACAACGGACATCACTATCTCTTTGAAGAAGCGATGTCTCTTTCGCATGCCGACCACGCAATTGCGCTGATGAGCGGAAATTTCTTGCAGCGTGGCAGTATCGCCCTGTGGGACAAATACACACGCGCGGAAATGGCGGTTGCGGATGGATTTGACCTGTGCTTAGAGCTTCCGTTTGTGTATGCGACGGGAAGTGCCGGAGATTTTGCGGATGGTGCTGTCGCAATCTTAGAGAACCTTCATGCGATTGACTATCTGGCGTTTGGCGTTGAAGAGGCAGAACCGGACGTATTTGAACAGGTGGCAGAGGTTCTGACCGAGGAACCGGGAAACTATCAGCTTGCCTTAAAGCAGGCATTAAAAGTCGGAGTTTCCTACCCGAGAGCGAGACAGACTGCAATCGCTGCAATCTGCGGAGATTCGGCAGCCGCGCTTCTTAAGACACCAAACAATACGCTCGCGCTCTCCTATCTGTGCGCGATTAAGAAGCTGCATGCCAATATCAGACCAATCTTTATCAAACGGATTTCAAATGACTATCACGATACCGATCTACAGGCACAGATCAGCTCGGCAACTGCCATCCGGACAGCCCTTGCGAAAGGAACGGACTTTTCAGCACTTGCCGCACAGGTTCCACCGGCAACCTATTTGCGCATGGAGACACCCGACCACACCTATCTGTCGGATGCAATGCTGACACCTTTCGTACAGGCTTGCAGACTTCGGGAACCGGAGCTTTCGGATATCTGTGATATCTCCCCGGCACTTGCGGATAAACTGCAGCATGCCCCATATCCAATCGACTATGAAGTGCTTGTCGAGCAGTTAAAGACGAAAGACATCACAAGGAGCCGCATCGCCCGGGCGCTCCTGCATCTGCTGCTTGGCTATACCGAGTCCGACCGGCAGAAGTTTATCGGATCCGACTATGCATGTTATGCAAATATACTGGCGCTGAAAAAGGAATCCAGCAGCTTGATCCGGCAGCTACATGAATCATCTATGATTCCAGTCATCACGAAGAAAGCTGATTTTGACACTATACTTTCCGCCTATCCTGCCATTGACACAGAACTCGCACGCACCATGTGGCAATACGATCTGCGTACAACTGAACTTTACAACTGCATCTACTATAATCATTACGGCATCACACTTCCGAACGATTATACAAGAAAACTCCCGGTTCTATAATGGCAGAACATGCTGGAGACAACGTTTCATTCATGGATTTCATCAATGAAATGTTCTATGTCTCTCACCATGCTCATACATTTAATTATGGAAGATATGGGAGTTTTTCTATGATTTTTTGTCTGATTGTATTCCTTCTGACACTGATTGGGAAAAATCAAGTCGTAGTCACCGGGGCACGTGCCGGACTCATGCTCTGGTTTCACGATGTTTTGCCCCTGCTTCTTCCTTTTATGCTCTTATCGAACCTCTTCGTCCTGAAAATCCGCACCAAAAAAACAGGCGCCGCCTATGCGATTCCTGTCTTATTCCTGCTCGGACTTCTATGTGGCTATCCGCTCGGTGCAAAGATGGCTTCCGACTTCACGAAGGAAGGCTATATCAAGCCATCCACCGCCACGATACTGCTCCCTCTGTGTAATAACATCAGTCCAATGTTTCTGTCCGGCTATATCGGTCACACTGTGCTGCAGGATCGGTTTCCGTTCTGGTTTCTGCTTGTAGTTCTCTATGTGCCGTATGTGCTTGTCACATCCATCGTATTTCTTGTTTTTCATGTGATCAAGAAACATAAATATGCATCCGCATTCTCCAAACTGCATCCTGCATCCAAAGAAGCTGCCATTACCAGTCATTTATCACCCCCATCTGTACATACCTCTAAATATCCCCAGAAAGGTGTATCTCTGCAAGCCATATCCATGCAGACAAACGATCTGCTGTTACAATCCGTCATTCAGATCACCTATGTCGGTCTGTACATCATGATCTGTTCCATCCTGTTTGCACTTGTCTGCGCCATCCCGGACCTGCCACAGGATGTATCGACCGTCCTGTGCGGCATACTCGAGATCACTCAGGGAAGCACCTTGCTTGCCGCAAGTGCATTTCCCCTTGCAAGCAAAACAGCCCTGATTCTTGCGTGTACCTCGTTTGGCGGCATCTCTGCCTTTCTCCAAACCTTACAGGTCGCGAAACAATCCGGGCTGTCCATGATTTATTATTTCGTTGTCAAATGTATCTGTGGATGTATGACTGGTTTTGCAATGTATCTCTTACTCGTCTAAGAAATCATCAAAATCATCATCGTCATCCTCTTCCTCGTCACGCTCGCCGTATACGTCGATATCGTCATCGTCCTCTTCTGGCTCTTCCTCATCCTCAGCGGCTTCCTCCTGATAGCTTGGAGCTGGCTGTGGTGCCGGAGCTGGAGCTGGCTCATTTGAGAATGCGCTGTCAAGATCATCCGTCTCCTCATAAGACATGTTAGAAGAAGCAGTGAACATATTGATGTTCGTATCCATCTCTGTCATATTTGTCTCGATCACATACGTATCGTTCTCCAGAGACTCGATCAGGACACGGTAATTTTCCTTCTCCATGTCATGAATCTTCTGGAAGATATCACGCATTTCTGTAAGCTTGTCCTTTGTATAATACATTGCACCCAGACGGATCTCATTTGCTTCCTCAGAAGCTTGATCTACGATCTGCTGTGCCTGATTTCTGGCATTCTCCAGAATCTCGTCTGCACGAATGTTGGCAAGACGTGTAATCTCGTTCTGTTCAATCATACGATTTGCCTCATTTACGGACTCTGTAATAATCGCATCGGAACGGGTTCTTGCATCAGCAAGAATCATTTCCTTGTTACGCATAATCTTCTTACAACGTTCAATCTCGCCCGGAAGCTTTAACTCTAATTCATCCAACATAGAGAGAAGCTCTGGCTTCTGTACTGAAATCTTTGTCTGTGACAATGGCATTGGCTTACAATTTTCAATGTATACCTTGATCTCCTCGATCATACTTTCAACGCCTTTTTTACCCATCTTAAGAATCCTCCTATGACCTCTTTATATCCAACTCATTCATTCGCTCGATTAATTTGGGAATAATGCACGCGGGAACAAATTCAGTCAGGTCAACACCATACCTTGCATATTCCTTTACCACGCTGGAACTCAGATACGAGTACTGCGTGCTTGTCGACAAAAACACAGTGTCGACATCCTTGGCAACCATGCGGTTGCTCTGTGCCATCTGCATCTCTAAATCAAAATCTGTTAAGGCACGAAGTCCCCGGATGATCACGTTCGTATTCTTCTGACGGACGAAGTCCACCAGCAAACCGTCAAACGATTCTACCGATACATTTTCAATCTCGGAAACTACATCTTTCAACATATTAACACGTTCTCCCAAAGAAAACAATGGTTTTTTCGATGTATTATTCAAAACTCCGACAATTACATGGTCGAATATCGCCGCTGATCTGCGAATGATATCCAGATGTCCAAGCGTAACCGGATCAAAGCTGCCTGGGTAAACTGCTATGCTCATACGTTCTCCTTCTGCATCAAAAAGACATGCTTGTTCGTCTTATAATGCTTATCTTTTGTTATTTCAAATCCAAGTGCATCCACATACGAGAAATCCTCGTCCAATGCGGCTTCCACTACAATCAGGGTATCTGTCGTAAATTTCTTTGTGGAAAGCACCTCTAATACTCTGCGCTCCAGTCCCTTGCTATATGGAGGATCCATAAAGATCACATCATAATCAATTTCCGGCAGGGATGAGACAAAACTTACCGCATCAAACTTCCGCACCTGCGCCTTATCTGCAAGCTTCGTGAATTTCAGGTTATCCTCGATACATGCGGCTGCATTTTTTGCCTGCTCGACAAAGGTACAGCTCTCTGCCCCACGGGACAGCGCTTCAATTCCGATGCCGCCGCTTCCTGCAAATAAATCCAGGAATTTTGCCTGCGGCACATACCCGGTCAGCATATTAAATAATGTCTCTTTGATCCGGTCTGTCGTCGGTCGCGTCTCCAGACCTTCTATCGTTTTTAACGGCAGACTACGTGCCGTTCCAGCTATTACACGCATATTCTTCTTCCTTTTACTATTTATTTTAGAATGCCTGGACTATATGCCATGTTCATCCTGATCAGTTTTCTCCATGCATCTGCTTTTTGAGCCATTTTCCTGTCTCAGAATAATCCTCGTCTGTCCAGCCAGATGTCTTTGTACAGGACGAATCAATCAAGGATGACGTCTCTGCCTTGTTCGATAAGTTCCATGCAGCATAGGACAGATTGTTGGAATCAATCAGATCAAACCATTTTGCTGCCTGATCGTAATCAATCGCACCATTTCCAGATGCATCGCAGATAGAAAATTCACTGACGAAAATCGGCAGTCCTTTGGAAAGCGCCGTTGTCACTTTGTTCCGGATGTTATCCGTATGTGTTGCCGCATAGAAATGAACGGCATACATGATATTGTCGTATCCGGTAACAGGATCTTCTGCCGCAATATCTACATCCTGTGACCATGTTGGTGTTCCTACGATGATCAGGGCATCCTTCGTATTCTTGCGGATAATCGGAATCACCTCTTCCGCATAGGATTTTACGTCTGCCCATGTCGTTCCACCATTTGGCTCATTACAGATTTCATAAATCACATTATCATAATCTTTATACAGAGAAGACATTTCTTCAAAAAATGCCTTTGCCTCTTCTTTATAGGTCTGTGGATTCTGGTCACCTAATACATGCCAGTCGATAATAACATACATACCAAGGTTCGTTGCTGCATCCACACCCGTTTTCACCAATTCCTTTAACTGCTTCTGGTCACCACCGGTGCAATATCCGTTATTTTCACCGGAATACATCGCGATACGAATCAGATTGGCTCCCATATCATCACGCAGACTCTGGAACGCATCCTGATTCACATATTCCGGGAACCACGCGATACCATGTGTACTGACACCCTTTAACTGATATTTGTCTCCATTTTTATCAACAATATCCGTTCCCTTCAATGTAAGCTTGCCATGATTGTCAACTGGGGTACCGCTCTCCGGCTCTGTCTTTTCCTTCGGCTTCGTCTCTTCCTTTGCCTCCGTTGCCTCTGTTGTTGAAGACGCACTGCTTCCTTTGTATTCTTTTCCATCTACATACAGCACGGCGCTGTCACAGATGGCCTTCAGATCTGCCTGTGAAGGCACAGTTACAATGACGCCGATATCCTTCAGATTGCCGTTTGCTGGAACCTCTGCATTGTAATCCACACACTTTACCGATAATGTCGTTCCATCCAGTTTGAATGTTCCATTCCATGAGCTATCTAATGTCGTCTTATCTGGCACCGTCATCCGAATCTCCCAGTTTTTCAGTGCACCGCTTGTCTTGTTCGTGATCGTTGAATCGAGCTGTCCGCTGTATCCGTTTGCACTCTCCCACGAATTGCTGTTGGTCACTTTGACAAAACAATCCTGTGTCGCCTGCGCCTCTGTTGTTGCCGCTTCTGTCGCATCCGAGGCTGTCTCCGGCGTTGCCTCTGTCTCCGTCTGGATTGCCTCCTCGGAGGTTACCTTCTCGACGTCATCCTTCGGTTTTCTGCGCACCAGCACTACGATCAATGCCGCGATCACGACAACCAGCACTGCGATCACCGCAATCCATACCTTATTATTATTTTTCTTCATTGCTTCACCTGATTCCTTCCCCTGTAACCCTCTTACTTTGTACGTTTTTCCTGTATCCAGATATATAATCGGTGCAGGTCAACCTCATCGTATGCCTGTCCTCTGGCACGCTCCGACTCAATCTGATATTTCTTCTTATTCGTCTTGATCACGAGCAGATACGCAAGATTCGTCTTGCTTGTCTGTCCAAGTGTAATCGGTTTGATATCTACACTTTTTATATCATCCATCGCAATCTCGATATGGCGCTTCTTATCATGATATGTAAATTCCCCGTTCTCAATCGCGGCGATTCCTTCGCCCTCAAAGCGTTCCCATTTGTCACTCAATACAAGCACAAATACAACGATGCACAGAAGCAGTGCCGCAACACTTACCATATTCGAAACAAGTGCCGCTTCGATCAGCTTCGCACATACGGTAGATACCAGTCCAAATACAACAATACATGCCACCAGAGTAAAGAAAATGGCTCTTCTCCAGCGTGTAATATACCCTACTTTTACTTTCATGTCATTCCTCTTATCTTATTTAATTAAACACGTGCCTATTATATGCTTTTTTGCCCTTTTCGGCAACCGTTTTCATAGGAAATCTGGCGTTTTTTCTATAACACGGTCTCAGAGATTCCTCCCCGGTTTCTGCGGACCGGCTGTATCGTCTTTCCGTATTTTTTGAGCATGTCCTGTGCAAGCTGCAGCATATCCGCATGATTGTAGATATCCGCAAGCTCAAACAATGCATCGCCGCTCTGTCGGATTCCAAAGAAATCTCCCGGTCCTCGGAGTTTCAGGTCTTCACTTGCGATAAAGAATCCATCGTTGGAATTTTCCAGCACACGCAGACGTTCCATCGACTCTTCCGATTCTTTTCCATTGATGAAGATACAGTATGACTGCTTCTTTCCACGTCCGACTCTGCCCCTCAGCTGATGCAGCTGTGCCAGTCCAAACCGCTCTGCATTTTCCACCATCATCACGGTTGCATTCGGGTTGTTGACACCGACCTCGATAACCGTTGTCGATACAAGCACGTCAATCTCACCTTCCGAAAACCGTTTCATGATCTCATTTTTCTCTTCTGCCCGCATCTGTCCGTGCAACATCTCGATCCGTGTGCCTGCTGGCAGATTCGCCCGCATCGTATCGACATATTCTGTAACATTCGTCACGTCAAGCGTCTCGCTTTCTTCCACCATCGGACAGACGACATAGACCTGACTTTGTTCGGCAATCTGCCCTGCGATAAACTGGTATGCCGTCTGGCGGTAATTCGTGCCAACCACACAGTTTTTGATCGGTTTTCTGCCCTTTGGTAACTCTTTGATGATCGAGATATCCATATCTGCATATAAGATAATGGCAAGCGTCCGCGGAATCGGTGTCGCAGACATGACAAGCGTATGAACACCATACCCTTTGTCTGATAATTTCTTTCGCTGGTTGACGCCGAACCGGTGCTGTTCATCGGTTACAACCAGTGCCAGATCTTTGAATTCCACCTTATCTTCCAGCAGCGCATGCGTACCGATCACAATATCGACTTCCCCCTGCTGGATTGCTTCGTAAATTCTCCGCTTCTCTTTCAGTGGAGTCGAGCCAACGAGACATGCCGTGCGGATATCATACTGTGCAAACTGCTCCGCCAACTCCTCGTAATGCTGTCGCGCAAGCACCTCCGTCGGTGCCATGAGCGCACCCTGATACCCAGCCTTCGCACAGGCAAGCAGAGCTGCAGCCGCAACGACCGTCTTTCCCGATCCAACATCTCCCTGGATCAGGCGGTTCATCACACCATCGCCACCCATATCTGCTAAGATATCCTCGATTGCCTGCTGTTGCCCCTTTGTAAGGGAAAACGGAAGATTCGATATGTAATCCGCAACTGCCTTGCCCTGTACGATCTTATGCAGATTCTCCTGTAACTGCGTTGTCTTCTTCATGGATGCCATATCATAGAGAAACTGATAAAACTCGTCAAAAGCAAGTCTGCGGATCGCATTTTTTAAGACCGCCTGATTCATCGGAAAATGAATGTTCTCATACGCCTCCGATAATTCCATCAGACTGTGCTCTGCCCGTACCTCCTCCGGTACATAATCGTCCATCTGACAAATCAGCTCCCGTGTTGCCATGATGGCTTTCTGGAATGTCTTGTTCGAAAGTCCGCTCGTAAGCGGATAAACCGGCTGCATTTCCTGCTGCATCCCGGCATACACCGGAAGTTTATAATACTCTGCCTGCTCCATGACACGCATGCCATTTTTTACTTTGACCGTTCCAACGAAGATATACGAATCCCCCTTGTGGAACACATTTCTTAAAAATGGCTGGTTAAACCATGTCATATGCATCGTCATATCGCCATCACTGACAGTCAGGATTGTAAGCTTTAAGCTCCGCACCTGCTTGACGGTCACATAGGAGGTGATCATCGCCCGGATCGCATGCCGCTCGCCAACTGCTGCATCCCGGATACACACCGGTTCCTCGTAGCTTAGATAGTTACGAGGATATGTATGCAGCAGATCATCGATCGTAAAAATACCAAGCCGCGCAAAGCTTTCTGCCGTTTTCTCTCCAATGCCTTTAATTGTCTGGATACTGTCTTCTTTTCTCATATTTTTCTTTCCATCTTCTATAACAAAATCCTGACAAAACACACGTTCTGTCAGGATTTATACATGAAATTGTTTTCCGACAATTTCGTTGATTCACTTTATTCCAGAGACAAAATGTAATAGTAGATTGGCTGTCCGCCTGCATGCGCTTCGACTTCAAAGTCCGGATACGCTGCCTGCACAGCTTCTACCAGTGCATTTGCCTTCTCCTCCTCGACATCGCTGCCGTAGTAGATGCTCAGAAGCTCGGAATCCTCATCTGCCATCGCACCAATCAGATCCTTTACCACCTCTGTGATATCCTGTCCAACTGCCTGAATACCTGCATCGTCGATACCCATATAATCGCCGGTCTTGATCTCCTTGCCATCGATGGAAGTATCACGCACGGCATAGGTAACCTGTCCACTCTTCACTGCAGTAATCGCATCTTCCATGCCAGCCTGATTTGCCTCGGCAGTTGCTGTCTCATCAAACGAAATGAGCGCACTGATACCCTGTGGAATCGTCTTGGTTGGAATCACAATCACCTGTTTCTCTTCCTCAATCTCGGCTGCCTGATTGGCTGCTAAGATAATATTCTTGTTATTCGGGAATACAAATACAGTTTCTGCATTTACCTTGGAGATTGCATCTAACACATCCTCCGTACTTGGATTCATCGTCTGTCCACCCTCAATGATATGATCGACACCGAGATCCTTGAAGATATCATTCAAGCCTTCTCCGACGGAAACTGCCACAAACCCAAATGGCTTCTTCGGCTCTTCCTTCGCAGCTTCCTGCTCGGCAGCCTTCTTGCGATCCTGCTCATGAATGACCTTTTCTTTATGCTCCTCACGCATATTGTCGACCTTCATGCTTGTAAGGGAACCATACTCCAGACCTTTCTCAAACGCAAGTCCCGGATGATTCGTATGCACATGTACCTTCACGATCTCATCATCCGATACAACAACGAGAGAATCACCGATTGAAGTTAAGAACTCCTTGAACTTTGCCTCGATCTCTGCATTGTATTCCTTCTCGAGCATAATGATAAACTCTGTACAGTAACCATATTTGATATGGGATGTATCAATCTCTTCCGAAGACATCGTCTGTGCCTTCGCTGCACCGCCGGATGTCACCGGCTCTTTGATCTCTTCTTTTCCTGTCAGGCCGTTGTATGCACCCGTCAGAAACTCCATCAGTCCCTGTCCGCCAGAATCAACCACGCCTGCTTCCTTTAATACTGGCAACAGCTCTGGTGTCTGCTTTAACACTTCGTTACCATGATCGAGAATCTCCTGTCCGAGTGTCTCGAAATCCATGTCCATCTCAGAAAGCTCCACTGCCTTCTCTGCGACGCCCTTTGCCACAGTCAGGATTGTACCTTCCTTTGGCTTCATAACTGCCTTATATGCCGTCTCTACGGCACGTACGAAACCATCTGCAAGTACCGATACTGTAATCTGCTTCTTGCCCTTGATCTCCTTGCAGAAGCCACGCAGAAGCTGGGATAAGATAACACCGGAATTTCCTCTTGCTCCACGCAGGGAACCGCTGGAAATCTTCTTGGAAAGCTCATCCATCGATGGGTTCTCCAGTGCACTTACCTCTCTGGCTGCCGCCATGATCGTAAGTGACATATTGGAACCTGTATCGCCATCCGGCACCGGGAATACGTTCAATTCGTTGATATAATCTTTATTTCTCTCTAAGTTGTATGCGCCAGCAATAAATGCTTTCTGTAACAACTGGGCATCAATTACCTTTGTAGCCACTTTGTCTGTCCTCCTGATCTATGTTATTAATCTATCACACGAACGCCCTCAACAAAGATGTTGATTGCCTTCACCTTCATACCTGTCATCTCTTCGATGGAATACTGTACAGTACTGATCAGATTGTCACATACCGTCGAAATGCTGACACCATATGCCACAATGATGTGAAAATCAATAGACAGCTCATTGTTCTCACCGATGACTACATTGACACCCTTGCTGATACTGTCGCCCTTCAAAAGCTTCGCAATACCATCCTTCATGCTGATGGTTGCCATACCAACAATACCGAAGCACTCCAATGCAGCGTGTCCGGCATACTGGGCAATAACTTCATTCTCTATAATGATTTCACCGTTTTCATTCGATAAATAACCCTTCATGCGTTTACCTCCGTTTCCGTAATAAGCCAGACTGATTCCGGCTGTTTAAAGTCATATAGTGACATTATACCCTTTTTAACAGGATTTAGCAACTTTTACCTGCTATGCAATTCTATTTATTTGTCATCTCTGCGTATCAACGGACGGCATAAAAAAAACAGCATACTGATATGCTGTTTTTTTACCATCTGCTTAGGCTCTCTCAACCTTACCAGACTTCAAGCACTGTGTGCAAACATAAATCTTCTTAGGAGTACCGTTAACTACTGCCTTCACAGACTTGATGTTTGATTTCCACATTCTGTTTGATCTTCTATGAGAATGGCTCACATTGTTACCGAAATGAGCTCCTTTTTCACAAATACTACACTTTGCCACCGTTAGCACCTCCTTGACAAATATTAAGCCCTGCCTGCATATTTCTTCTTTGCGGGCTCACAACATAGGCTATTTTACCAAATAACTTTTCAATATGCAAGAAAAATTTTCATATTTTTTGATTTTTTTTAAAATTTTTCTATTTCACCCTATTTTATCATAGATAACTGTATCCGATGCTTGTCCAGATCGACACTCATTACCGTCACATCCACGATATCTCCAACCGATACAACCTCCAGCGGATGCTTGATGTATTTGTCTGACATCCGGGAAATATGCACGAGTCCATCCTGATGCACACCGATATCGACAAACGCACCAAAGTCGATCACATTCCGCACCGTTCCTTTCAGCTCCATACCCGGTTTTAAATCTTTCATCTCCAGTACATCGCTTCGAAGGATCGGCTTTGGCATCTCCTCTCGCGGATCTCTGCCCGGCTTCTCCAGTTCCTTCACGATATCGACAAGCGTCGGTTCACCGATTCCAAGCTCTTCCGCAAGCTTCTTCGTATCCTTTGTTTTCTTGCTGATGCCTTTCATGCCGCCATGCTTGATATCATCCTCGGAAACACCGATTTTCTCCATCAAAGCCTTGGTTGCCTCGTAGCTTTCCGGATGAACGCTTGTCGCATCCAGTGCTTCGCTTCCGCCATGGATACGCAGGAAACCGGCACACTGCTCGTATGCCTTTGGTCCAAGCTTCGGCACCTTCAAAAGCTCCTTACGGTTCTTGAAGCTGCCATTTGTCTCGCGGTATGACACGATTGATTTTGCCAGTGTCTTATTGATACCGGACACATACGAAAGCAATGCCGGACTGGCTGTATTCAAATCAATTCCGACTGAGTTTACACAATCTTCCACAACATTGTTAAGGGCATTGCCAAGATTCTTCTGGTTCATGTCATGCTGGTACTGTCCGACACCGATGGATTTCGGATCGATCTTCACTAGCTCTGCGAGCGGATCCTGAATTCTTCTTGCAATACTTGCCGCACTTCTCTGCCACTCATCGAAATCCGGGAATTCCTCGGTTGCCTCCTTGCTTGCAGAATAAATCGATGCGCCCGCCTCATCCGTGATGACATATTTTAAGTCCACGTTCAGTTCCTTCATCAGCTCGACGATCATCGCTTCCGACTCCCGGCTTGCGGTACCATTTCCGAGAGAAATAAGTGTCACATGATATTTTGCGATCAGCTTCTTCAACACCTGCTTCGCCGCATCATAGTTTTTCTGTCCCTTTGTCGGGTAGATAATGACGGTATCAAGCACTTTTCCGGTCTCATCGACAACTGCCAGCTTGCTTCCGTGTGCAAATCCCGGATCCCAGCCAAGTACAACCTGTCCGGAGATTGGCGGCTGCATCAAAAGCTGATGGAGGTTCTTGCCGAATACGCCGATGGCGCCCTCCTCTGCCTTCTCCGTCAGTTCATTCCGTATTTCACGCTCGATGGAAGGCGCGATCAGACGGTCATAACTGTCTGTAATTGCCTCATAGAGATAGCTTGCACTATCATGCTTCATATTTCCGATAATCTGCTTTACAAGCCAGAGTAAAATTTCCTGTCTTGGTGCCTCGATCTTCACTGTCAGAAATTTCTCTGCCTCGCCACGATTGATTGCTAAAATCCGGTGTCCAACCAGCTTTTTGATTGGCTCTGAGAAATCATAATACATCTCATAGACCGAATCTGCTTCCTCGTCCTTCGCCTTTGCTACAAGGCTTCCGCTCTCCTTTGTCATCGCACGAAGCTTCGTCCGGTAATCCGCATCATCCGCATACACTTCTGCGAGAATATCCTTGGCTCCGTCGATGGCATCCTGTACGCTTTCCACGCCTTTTTCTGCATCAACAAAAGCGGTTGCCTCTTCCTCGATCGTCCTTGTTGTTGCCTGTGCACGTAAGATCTCTGCAAGTGGTTCCAAGCCCTTCTCCTTGGCGATTGTCGCTCTTGTCCGACGCTTTGGACGGTATGGACGGTACAGATCCTCCAATGCTACCATCGTCATTACTGCTTCGATCTGTTTCTTTAATTCGTCTGTCAGCTTGCCCTGCTCCTCGATCGTTGCAAGTACGGACGCTTTCTTCTCCTCTAAGTTCCGCAGATACACAAGACGCTCAGACAGCGCACGTAACTGCTCATCATTTAAGGAGCCGGTCACTTCCTTTCGGTATCTTGCGATAAATGGAATCGTTGCACCCTCGTCGATCAGTTCAACCGACTTTTCTACCTGACCTTTTTTAATCTGCAATTCATCTGCGATTACCTGTAATATATCCATGTTGTCTCTCCTGTTATTCCTTATAAAATTCCGGGATGAAGCTTTCTTTTGCCACTTCCCCTTCCTGATAAAACGCCTGCTCCACGCCTAAGTTCACTGCATAATCAAGCAGTTTGCGGTACGATTTCCGGCGAACTTTATCTGCAAGCTCCGGGAACCTTACCCCGATATCACCAACCGGTGTGTACTGGCTCATCATACTGATATAGATCCGGTTTCCATACGTCTCGTAAAGATATCGTATAATCTTCTCTGCTTCTAACAGATGCTTTGGCAGTAACATATGCCGTACGATCACGCCACGTCTTATATACGCATCCTCCGCATCAAGGACAACCTCACCACACTGGCGCACCATCTCCGCAATCGCAGCCTTCGCCACCACCGGATAGTCCGGTGCGTGGGAATACTTCGCCGCCGTATCCACATCCATATATTTCATATCCGGCAGATAGACATCCACCAATCCATCTAACATACGCAACGCTTCCACCCGGACATAACTGCTTGTGTTATAGATAAATGGCAGGGAAAATCCTTGGTCCTTCGCCTGTCGGATTGCCTGTGCCACCTGCGGGATAAAATGATCCGCAGTGACCAGATTGATATTCGCCGCGCCCTGTGCTTCTAAATCACGAAATATCTGCACAAGCGCTTCCACTGTGATCTGCCTGCCGGTGCCGCCATCCGAGATTGCGTAATTCTGGCAATACACGCAGTGAAGCGGACACCCGGTGAAAAAAACCGCCCCGGAGCCTTTCTCTCCGGAAATACACGGTTCCTCCCACATATGCAGAGCAGCCCGTCCGATCCGCATGGCAGCGGTCTCTCCACAGACACCGATCTCGCCGTCCGCACGATTTTTCTTACAATCCCGCGGGCAAAGCGTACAGGCTGACTGCTCTGTATCTTCTATCTTATTCTTTCTCTGACTATTCTCTGTATTATCTATCATTTAACTCATGTTCCCTGTGAATTTCCTGTCTGTGCGGCCGTTCAATCGTGATATACCACTTCACCACAGACGTTCCGATGATCACCACATATCCGATCACGCTCAGGTAATCCGGGATCTGATCTAAGAACAGGAATCCCCATAATGCCGTAAAAAGCACAATAGAGAAATCATACACCGAGATTTCCCTTGCCGGTGCATACGAATACGCCTTCGTGATGAAGATCTGGCCTCCTGCAGCCGAAATTCCCGTACAGATCAGAAACAGCCATTGAAGCCCGCTCATCGGCTGATATTGGAACACGAAAAAAGGCAATGTCACTGCACAGGAAAAGGCGGAGAAGAACAATACGATAATCATACTATTTTCTCCGCGTTGTCCAAGCTTTCTGACAAACGTATACGCAAAACCGGCGCCAAATCCGCCGAGTGCCCCGATCAGAGCCGGCACTGTCTCCATGCTCATCGTCGGCTTCACAACAAGCAGCATTCCGACGAATGCTGCAATTACGGTCACCCAGTCCAGCTTACCCGCAACCTCCTTCAACACGAAGAACGAGCAGATAATCGCAAAAAACGGTGACAGCTTATTGAGCATGGAAGCATCTGATATAGAAATATGATCGACCGCATAAAAATTACAGATCAATCCACACGTACCACCGATGGCACGACAGAGCAGATACTTCAGATTTCCCTTTCCGATTCGAAATGGCTGATGTGCCTTCACCAGTGCAGCGATTGCGATAAGCATCGCAACCAGATTCCGGAAGAAGCATTTCTGCATCGTCGGCACATCTCCGGCTAGCCGGATAAATAAGCTCATAAGAGAAAAGCAAAATGCAGATAACAAAATACATACGATTCCCTTTTTACTTTTTTCCACGTCTCTCACTTCCTGCCTGATTTATCCTGTTTATTAACGACAATATACAATTTCGACGTCTTCGACTGCCTTCGCGATCAGAGGCTCAATCTTACCGACAAGTGCCTTCTCTGATTCTAAGATCTGCTCCATCTTCGGCTTTGTCACCGGATGCTGTGCTACAAATGTTGTACAGCAGTCTTCATATGGAAGAATGGACGTCTCATACGTTCCGATCTTCTCTGAGATATCAATGATCTCCTGCTTATCCATACCGATACATGGACGGAATACCGGAAGCTTATCGATTGCGCTGTCGATGACGAGCAGACTCTGTGTCGTCTGGCTCGATACCTGTCCGATACTCTCTCCGGTGATCAGGCACTGGCAGTCTTCTTTCAGTGCGATCTCCTGCGCGATCTGATACATGATCCGCTTCATGATGATCGTCAGTTCATCATGCGGACAATTGTCATAGATGGCAAGCTGCACATCGGTAAACGGCACCACATGAAGTTTGATCACACCTGAATACTTCGACACAATCTTCGCAAGATCGATAACCTTCGTCCGCGCCTGCTCGCTTGTGAATGGTGGTGCATGGAAATACACTGCCTCAATCTCCACACCACGCTTCGCGATCATATATGCCGCAACCGGGCTGTCGATACCGCCAGACAAAAGCGTCATACCCTTACCATTCGTGCCGACCGGAAGTCCACCCGGTCCCGGAATGATCTGGGAATAAATATAGGTGACATTTCGCACTTCCACGTTGATGAATACATCCGGTTTATGAATGTCGACCGTCATATCTGGATAGGCATCCAGCAGATCGGCTCCAAGATCACAGTTTAACTCCATCGAAGTCTTTGGAAATGTCTTATTATTTCTTCTTGCATTTACCTTGAATGTAAAATGCTTATCGTTATATTCTTCTGCCACATGCGCAACGACTGCCTTGGAGATTGCCTCGTAGCTCAACTCCTCCACAACCTTGACCGGGCACACACCGACGATACCGAAGATCGTTGTGAGTACCTTCATGACATCCTCGTAATCGTAATCCGAGAACGCCTCGACGAAAATACGTCCGTATTCCCGGCGTACCTCAAACTTGCCCAGTGGCTTTAAGCGTGCACGCATACGCTTGCACATAATTTCCTCGAAGACGTAACGATTCTTTCCTTTCGTTCCGATCTCCGCATATTTGATCAAAAACATCTTATACTGCATCGTAATCCTCATTTCCTACTACCATAGTTGTTTTATTTTCATCGTTTCACTATAACAGAAATAACGAGGAATAGCAATTATTTCTTCCGTGTATAGCGCCGCATATATTTTGTCAATAGTTTTGCGACAAGTTTTTGAAAAAATATTATGCCGTGATTTTTTCCAACTCTTCTTTAAATAATTCTTCTGATGTTCTAAAACCAAAAATACCCCGTGGGTATGTGTTTATCCAATTTTCTATAAATTCAATGTCCCTATCTTGCTTTTCGTCAAAATCTTCCCCTTTAGGGATATGGCGGCGTATTAGTTTGTTGGTGTTCTCGTTGGTCCCTCTCTCATAACTACTGTATGGGTGGCAGTAGAATAGATATGTGCGTTTCTCCCCTGGTGTCAACGCCGAACGCTCCATGCCCTTACAATCCGAAAACTCCACGCCATTATCTACCGTGATGCTTCTAAACACTTTAGAAAACATATCTCCCCATTTTCTTTCTAAACGGTCCAGGGCATCCACCACGCTTTCCGCCTTTTGGTCTTTTAGTTTAAATATAATCTCGTCCCTGGTCTTTCTCTCTGTTAATACAAGCATACATGATTTTGTAACGCCTTGTTTACCCTTTACGGTGTCCATTTCCCAATGGCCGAACGTTTCACGGGTTGCCACTTCATCCGGGCGGTTCTCTATGCTCTCCCCGGCCGCTGCTCTCTTCTGCACCTGGACTTTCTTATTTTTCTTTTTCTTCTTGCCCTTAACGGGTAAATGCTTGTTGGTAAGTTTAAGGAATATGCCGTTGTCAATATAGCGGTATAGGGTTCTTACACTTATAGTGGTACTAAATTCTATTCCGCTTGTGGCTACTGCTGCCAATGCTGCTTCCGGGCTATATTTATTTTCCACAATCTTATTTTCTATGTATTCCGCCAATTTAATATCATTGCCTATTTTAATATTTCTGCCTTTGCCCTGGGCGTTCCAATCATGGGTCTGCTGCCCCTTATCGCTGCTATAACGCACCTCTTCTGTAAGGTCTGAATTTGTGTGTAGGTATTCGCCCCGTTTTATCTCTCTGTAAATCGTACTTCTGTGAACGTGCAAATAATCCGCAACCTCTTGTACGGAATGACCTTTGTTAAGTAATGTTTCCATTGATATTCTATCATTTTGGCTTAACTGCTTGTATTTCTTACCCATAAAAATAACCCCCTTGATACGGCAATAGGGACAACCCGAATTATTCCGGCATTGTCCCCGTCTGCTTCCTATGCTTCTTTTCACTTATTCTGTGATTTCTTCTTTATAGGTTATTTCAATGGTAATACTAAATGGTGTATCTGTGTCTAATACGGTATATTCATCATCCCATTCCTTTATCATTTTATATTTTCCGCCGGACACCTCAACCCATATATTTTCTATATTTCCTTTTTTTAAAAGATTTTTTACTCTACCTATGCCGCCCTTTTTAATATCTCCAATGTGGGTATTATGCACAAATACTTGTAGTTGCTCCGCCCCCCCCTCACAAGATATAGTGGTTATTGTAGCTTTTTCGTTTATTTCATATTGAAACACTTTTTCATTTTCTTGTTTTTCATCTATAAAATCCCGGTCTTTCATTTTGTAATCTTCGTTTTCATCCACAAGGTCCATAATATCTTCCATGTGGTCTTTTACATTGTCCAGGATAAACCGTTGACTTTTTATAATATACCTCGGCTTTTTTTCTTCCGGCATCTGTACGGGCTGCGGTTGTACTGCTGCCGTGTCCTTTTTAGAAAATAAGTTGCTAAATAATCCCATGTTGTGTTCCCTCGCTTTCTTCCGTGCTACTTCCTTTTAATTTGGCGTATCAATTTCCACTTTTGCCACCAATTTAAAGTTTGGTTTCTCTTTATAAGTTCTATATCCTCTTTCCCTGGCGGCGGTAATAATCGCATGGCGGCGGTTAATGCTTCTACTGCTTCTTTTGTCGTTATCCCGTATTCATTAGGCATTGCTTGCATTCTCCATTCTCTGTTTAATAGCCTGGTTAATATATTCGTTCACGCTTTCCCCGGCTGCTGCTGCCCTTTCCTTAATAACGGCTTTATCTCCCTTTGGTACGGTCAAGTTGATACGGTCGTATTTTTCATTTATAAACTGATTTTGGTATTTCACTTGGTCGAACTCTTTTTTTGTTTTTGGCATCCGTTGCCCTCTTCCTTTCTCTTGCCTTTTGGTTTATAATGGATTTTACAGTTTGGGCGGCTTTGGCAAGTCCACCGCCCTTTCTGTACCCCTAAAGCCTATTCATTAGGCTTTTCTTCATTTCTTGGCTTCGCATCTACAATTCTTCTGATTAAATCCAAAATTTCATGTTCGCTATGCCCTTTCTCGTCACACCATTCAATAACTTCTTTGATTTCTTTCTTGTCCATATCTTCCATGTCGTTCTCCTTTCTCTGCCGCCCAGGTACTCGTTAAGTTTTAGTATCTCTCTTAACTGTCTTTATTATATATCATATTGCGTAATATGTAAATACATATTGCGTAATATTTTCAAATTATTTTTATGCACTTTAAGCCCGGCGGATTGTGCCAGGCTTAAAAGTCTTTGTGTTTACCATTGATAAAATCACAGAAATAACGGGTTTCAATATATAGTTGCATCATATAGGCGTTTTGGGTTTCCGGGCATTGGTCTAAACGATTGTGTATATAAGCAATGCACCCTTGCCCGGTGTATTCCTCATTGCTTCCCCGTTTCACATTAAAACGTGGGTCAAAACTTGTCAGACAGTACCGCAACGCCTATTGTTGCAACCCCTCAACGGTTTATAGTGGCTTGGGACACTCACACCCGTTCATGGTGCGGCCGTTTTAGTTGCTGCCCCGGCATTGCCGCCGGGGTTTTGTTTATCTTTTTCCATTTTTTAATTTTATGTATGCTTCTATTTCATCTTTGCTTGGAAAATTTCCCCAAAAATCACGCTTCCAACCGCCGTTAAAAAATCTTAATCCGGTAAAATCTTCTTTTTGTCCTTTTATTTTTATATTTCTAAAATCTACGCCCGTTCTTTTTTCAATTTTATAAATCATTTCTTCCGCATACATCATATCATTATCCAGGCAGAAAACAAATTTTTCATTCCATTCTAATGTTATGTAATTGTGTCCACTACATCTTATTGTCCATTCGTCTTTTTTGCTCATTTTGTTTTTCCTTTCTGCCGGGGACTTTGCCCCGGCTCAATGCTTATAATGCAGTTTCGATAAACTCAACCGCTGCCTTTATGGTTTTGAATGTGTGGAACTCTCTAAAGCCTTTCCCCTCTCTTACTGATACATGATAAGCACCACGGCTTCCAACCATTCTTGTTATGTCATATCCTTTTACTGTTTTTACTGTTTCCCACATTTCCTTTTCCTCACTTTCTTTGTTTTCCTCTCTTAACTGTCTTTATTATATTGCATATTGCGTAATATGTCAATACATATTGCGTAATATTTTCAAAAAGTTTTATTTAAAAGAAAAAGCACACTTTTTAAGGTGTGCTTTTAGTTCCGTGATATACATTATTTTCCTTGCTCTTTGGTAGCCAAATTCCTAAAGGTGTGTTACTTCAATAACTCATTTACTTTGTTCTGTACTGCATTGTAATCATATCCGGCGGCGGTCAAACGGTTCTTTCTGTCTGCTCCGTTCCCCCACTTCCCGGCAATGACTTCTTTTGCAACTTCGGTAACGCTCTTTGTGGCGGTATTGCCTTTTAAGATTGCGTTTACCTGGTTCTGTACTGCATTGTAATCATATCCGGCGGCTACAAGGCGGTTCTTTCTATCCTCGCCGTTACCCCATTTTCCGGCAACAACCTCTTTTGCTACCTCGGCAACGTTCTTTGTGGCTGCGGTTGTGTTTCCGGCTGCTTCCGCTTCATATTTCGGAACGCCATAACCACGGATATAACGGCCATTTACGGCAATGGTGCGGCGTGCTACCGCATTGTTTTTATTGCCCTCAATAACTGTGATATTGCCGCCGCTTACGCTTTCGACAATTCCCACATGGTCCGGCCACCCGGTATTATCTCCGGCCCCGGTATCATCCCAATCATAAAAGATAATATCCCCCGGCTTCGGTGTTCTGCTATCACTTTCGTTCCATTCTCCCAGGCTCTTAAATAATGCAATCATCTGACCACATCCGCACTCGGTAGGGATGATGTCGGTAACGCCGCACTTGATAGCTACGGCGGAAACAAAAGTTGCACACCACGCATCTGTATATTTAACTTTGTAACCTCTTGCAAGTGGCTTGTGTGCGTTGTATGTATCAATGATACTTTTGTGTGTGCCGTCTGCTTCTTTCTTGCCAATCCACGCTTTTGCCTGGGCTAATACTGCACTTACTGTTTTTCCCATGCTTTCATCCTCTTTTACATCATATTTTTGTAATTCATATTGTGAAATAATACTCATTACATTTTTCACATACTCACTGCTTGTTGCGTACCCGTCTGTTTTAATAACTTCTAGGTATGTTTCCGGGTCTGTAATGCCCCGTAAATTCTGATAACGGAATAACTGAATAAAATCAAAATACCCTTTTACGCCCTCTTCCATGTTGTCATAGACACGGAAATTGTCTTTAATCTGTGTGAGTGTTCCGGGTGTATATTCTTCCATAGTGGAAAGATTTACACTTTTACCGGTCCACTTTGTCCCACATTTTAATCCAAAATAATTGTGATACACTAAAGCAAGTTTACTTTTACCCCAATTGCTTTCAAGTGCCGCCTGGGCTATGATTGGACTATGTACCGCAATCCCATAGGTGGAAGCGTATTTTTTCACATATTCCGCAACGCTTTTTATAAACTGTTGCTTTTCCATGTGTTATTCATCCTCTTTCGCTTCGTTTTCTGCTTTCGCTGCGTTCTTGTCCCTTAACTGCAAAAGCACATCTTTTAACTGCTGCGGTATGTTGATAAATTCCGCCGCATTTTCCAAAATAGAAAGTGCTTCATTGCAGATAAAGAAAACAATAACGATTTCCCTTAATGGTATTGTGTCCCCGGTCATTCTCTGCACGTTATAGGCAACTGCGATAACCACAAATACCATGATTTTTTTTACAATCCCCTTAAACCCGATTGCACTTGAAAGTTCTTTTTTATAGACTGCTTTCAAAATGCCCGTGAAATAATCCAGGATAGCAAAAAGCAATATTGTGTATAACATCACATCCCAACCGCCGAACAACGAAACGATAAAACCGCCAACCAATCCGCCAATCACGGAAATAAAGTTAAACATTTTCTCCATTGTTCCATGCTCCTTTCCTTGTTTTTTACAAGTAAATCATATAATGGAACGGCTTTTTATTCTGACCCTTTTTACGCCGTTGCTTCCAGGCGTTCCCATTCATAGAACAACAATTCGTATTCAACCGCCTTTGCAATGTGGTATGTGTCGGCGTGTCCTAAATGTCCCTTTCTGCTTTCATACTTCCGGTTAAATTCTTCCGGCGGCAATTCGCCCAACTCATACGCCTTTACATCTTGCTTTAACTTTCTGATAGATGATTTTCTTACTTTCTTGTGGTCTGCATAGTGGATATATCCGCAAAAATCTATGCCATTCCCGGCGTATAGGATTGTGCTTTTAGGGTTAATATGCAAAAGCATTTCATTTTCCAAAAATTCTTCTATTCTCTTAACCCATTCTTTTAACTGCTCCAAATCATCCGATAGGATAATAAAATCATCCATGTACCGCACAAAATACGGAATATGTAAAACGTGCTTGCAAAATTTATCTAACTTATTGCCGTACACATTCGCAAATAACTGACTTGTGAGGTTTCCAACGGGTATTCCCACGCCGTCCGGCAATATGCCGTTGTGGTCTATAATATCATCCATTAACATAAGGGCTTTCTTATCCCCTATATAGCGGCGGTTTTCATCCTTTAATTTGTCATGCGGTATAGATGCAAAATGCTTTGATATATCCCCTTTAAAGGCATACATCCTTAACCCTTGCTTTACCTCTGTTTCATACATCCATTGATACAATGTATCACTTGCGGCGTGCATCCCCTTACCGCTCCGGCAAGCGTAAGAATGGTAATAAAATCCGTTTTCAAATACGGGTTGAATAGCGTTACAAATCATGTGTTGCACCACTCTATCATAGAACGGCAACGCCATAATAAGCCGTTCTTTTGGCTCAAACACCTTAAATATCTTATATTCCCCTTGTCTATATGTTAAATTCTGTATTTCCTCGGTTGCTCTTAAAAGTTCCTCTTCCTTAACCATAGAAAAAGCCAATACCTCATTCGTGTACCGCTTGCACCTTGCCGCCTGGTGGAATGAAGTATTGGCATTTTCAAAGGTCCCCATTTTCTCATGTAGTCCCTTTACTGTTTTCATTTAATCCCTACCAATTTTCAAATATTCTATTTTACTAAAAGGTGGTTTGCTTTGTTAGTTTGTCCGGTATCGCACCGGAACGGGCAAACCGTCTGACTTACTTAAAATGTAAATCTTTGCTAGTGGCCGCTTGGGCTTCTATGTCTATAAAATTGTAAAGTCACACACGCACCGCACACCAATGTTCGTGTTCACGTTCCACGGGTAATTGTTGCAATTGACGGCACGGCTACCGCAATGCACGCCGTTGTTCCAATTGCCGCCGCCAATGAGGGCGTGCAAGGCTCGGAAAGTTCCGTGAACTGGCCCGGTGCATATTAACAGTTTCCCCAAAATAAAATTGGCAATGCCAACATTATTTCCAATTTCCATTCTTTACGGCTTCGATTATTCCGCCAATGATACATCCTAATTCTGTCATTTTCTTGCTCAATACTTCGTATCTGTGTTTGCTCATTGCCGGATATTCCAAATCGTAGGAAAGCCGTATGAGGGTTTTGATAAACTGCAACTCTACATCTGCGTTATATATATGGCTCTTTGTCCCGGTCTTTCTAAATCTGATTACTGATTTAAGCATTTCAAAAACCGCCGTTTTAATTTGGCTCTGCAATGCGAATTTCTCAAATTTCGGAAACTGTGACAATATGGGATAAAGGTATAAAAGAAAATCATAGGTCTTTTGATACGCTTTCATGCTCTCCATATACGCATCCGCTTGATTGCTTTTCTTGTTCTCTGCCATGTTTTTATCCTCGGTTTATATATTTTTCTATGGGGTGGGCTTTCGCCCACCCTGGCAGATTACAGACTGTCACACACGCACCGCACACCAATGTTCGCGTTCACGTTCCACGGGTAATCGTAGCAATTGACGGCACGGCTACCGCAATGCACGCCGTTGTTCCAACGGCCGCCGCCAATGAGGGCGTGCAAGGCTGTTTGTGACGGCATATAAATTTGACCGTAGCCGGACATAACATTGTACCAATTCCAGGATGCGGCGGTTGGGTCTAAACACAACTCGTTAAGCCATTCCCACACGTTCCCGGCAATATCCATAATGTTTTTTACAGAAATTGCATTTTTGATTTTTCCAACGGCGGTTCTTGCGGTGTTGGTTGTTGCGGTCCAACCGTTTGTATTGCTGCCGTCTAATCCCTGGGGGCTTCCCTCTGCTGCAATTAACCACTCTGCAAGGTCCGGTAAACGCTTTCCGACACGGGCAGCCTTTTCATTGGCAATATACCAATTTAAACCCTCTGTACCCGTAATAGGCGTTGCATTATATACAGATTGTAAGCCGTTCGCCCCATCATCTGATGCAAGGTAAATATCAGCCCACAAACCATTCCCCAGGTATGCCATACCGGACGGGTCGCACTTCGGACGGTGTAATGCGGTCCATACAGAGTTAGGGGCAATGTCCTCACGCACGTTACTTTCCCAACCGCTACCACGCACACTTCCACTTGTATTTACTTCTCTGCCGTATTCATCCACATTTCTAACAAAGCCATAGTGGAAACCGCCAATTTTACGGGTGTTTGTATCGTCCCATTCCACGCCGTCCGGGAATGTGGAATTTTCAGAGATTAAATAAACCTCGTTTGAACTGTCCTTGCCATTGTCGCACAAGTAAATGTAATAATCCTTACCGTGTGCAAAACTGCTTGCACCGTCCAGGTTGGCTGCGGAAAGTGTTGTTTCCTCGGTCTGAAAAATGGCATCCCCTACCGCAATAACTGCCCCGGCAAGCACGGTTAATTGTCCGGCTGCGGAATACTGTATAAATGCCTTTTCACTCGCTACAATGTCCGATACGGCGGCCATTTTAGCAACTGTGATTTTCGCCCTCTCGTCCGTCATATTCTCGTCATAAACAAATAATCTTCCCATTATACTAACTCTCCTTTCATCTGCTCCACTTCCTCTTCTGTAATTCCCAGGCGGTCATAAAATGTAACCTCTGCCGGAATACCGATTGTAGCCGCATCCGCCGCAATAGCCTTTGAAAGTGTCAAAATTGTGTGCTTGGTCTGATTGTTATTTGTGGTTGTTTCGGCATCTGCTGCCGCCGTTCCCTCTGCTACTGCCGTTTCCTGGTCTGCTTCTGCTGCCTTTTCAACCTCAATATGCTCCACGGTCTTAACGGTTGCGGTCACGTTCCCGGCTTTTACCTTGTCCCCCTCTGTAACCTCGTTTACAAACATAAGGGTAACGCCCTTTCTGTCCTCGGTTTTCTCCAGGATAGGGCAAAAGATGAAATTCTGATTTTCCAACTTCTCAACTGCTGCCAACCAATCTTCTTTCTTCAATCTGCCTTTCTTTACAAGTTTGTGAGTGTTGACTAAATCCGCCTTTGTCTTAATTACTTTTGGAAATCCTACCATTGTTTAATCCTCTCTTTCTTTTTATTGTGCAATAAATGAACCAATATAATTTCCGATATAGCCCAGGTTTGAACCCTCACGCAATGTAATATTCTGCGTTGTCATAAGATTATCGTTTGTAACCTTAAAGGCTTTCGGTGTAACCATAACGCTTTCCAAATCCGCTTCCACGGTGTATTCTCCGGCTTCCGTGACATAAAAGCCCATTTGGCTTTTTGTAACTGTAACCGTCTGCATGGTCCCCGTGGTCTTATTCGTAAGTTTTACCGTTACCGGGCTTGTAATCTGCTCCAATGTGCTAATGATGTAAACCTTAAAGGCAATGTTGTAAACCTTTTCTTTTACATCATCAATCTGTAATTGCAGTTTCCCGGCAATGTCCCCGGAAAGTTCCGTTTGTTTTTCTTTAAACCACTTATTCCATTGTGCTTCCTGGCCCGTCATAAACGCTTGTGTCATTTCGGCGTATTCTTCAATGAAATTTGCGTGGTCTTGTTCCATGCTCTTTTTTTCCAGGGCGAACCATGCGTTAAACTGCTTTGTGAACTGCGAAAAATCAAAATCCTCAAACTGTGATGCAATGAAACCGCACAATCCCGTGTCTGCCCTGGTGTCTGTAATATCACTTTGGGATATTGCCACCGCTCCGGCTGCCACATAAATTTCTGCCAAACATTTTTCCTGGATTGTGTCATTGTTCGTAAGTTCCGGCGGCTGCGGATTGCTTGAATATGCCCCCTCTAAAATAAAAATGCTTGGTTTTCGCTCTGTTTCATCATTCCGCAATATTACACGGTCAATTCTTGGCAATGTACCGTTTGAACCGCTCACGGGCAATTCCAGGACAGTTGTATTATGGATTGTGTGCAAGTTGATGTATGCGTACCCGGTACGGCTTCCGCCGTCCACCTTTACCGCCATACTTTCCCCGTCTGCGGTTACTTGCAAATGTCCATACGCCACACCCTCTTTATAGAACGGGGCTTTGTCCTCGTTCATATCCTGGCCGTTGTATAAGCGGTCTTTATTTACGGAATTGTAAAAAAATCCTCTTACTGCCATTTGCTTTTCCTCTCCTTTCCTAATTGTCCCAATTTATTGTTGTGGGTAGGGCATCCCCAAAAGTAGGAACAACGTACATTCCGCCGTATTCGTAAACCTCGCAAAGTTCCGTAATGCGTAAATTTAATACCTTGTTCCATTTCGCCTTTTCTACTGTCACAATGTCCCCTAAATCGTAATCCGTGCCATAGATAAAATTAACCTCGGCTTCCACTTCGGCTTCTATGTTTTCAAGTACCGAATTTTCCGCCATGTATTGTTCCCCTCTGATGCGTAACGCTTCCAGGTATTCCGCATTGGTTGAAAAATCATCTTTGTTTATGTCTTTGGCATCCAAAAACTCTTCCCGTAAATCAAAGCCCGTTCCGCCGCCTACTGTTACATAGATACGGTCTGCACCCTCTCCGGCCCCACCTACAATAATTTTTGTTTTGGCGGTTTCGTCTGAATAGGTATGTTTTGCACGGTTTAGGTTGTTGTAACTCTCCGAAAAGATTACACGGGGCTTTGTGCCTTGCTTCGTGGTTCTGTCTATGCCTTTATATGTTTCAAAGGTCATTTTCTTACCCTTAAAGTCCGGCACTACCCTAAAGCCCAATTCACAATACCGGGCAATCTTAGAAAGATAGGTTAATACATTCTTATAGGTTGCCTGGAATGTTATTTTGGTTGCATCCCCTATTCCTGGGGCTACTTCCAACAACGGTACTGCTGCCATGCGGTTAATCATATAACGCATAGCATCTTCACACGTTCCGTTAAATGTAAACATGGGACCTGTCAATCTGTCATTAAAATATATAGGCAGAAAATAGCCATTTCGCACAATCTCATTTACAAGGGTGCTTTCCTCTTCTGTCTGGTCCCCACGGATAACGGCGGCTTCATCCTTTCCCTTTGGCCTTATTACATTACCCGGCTGTAAAAGCCTTATGTTGTCCTCTGTTGCCGGGGCGTGTAACTCAAACGTGCCACACTCGTAATATTTTCTATGCCATTGTAAGGATGTATGGTTTTCAATCGTCCCCAGGCGGTACAAATTGCGGTCATATACAATAATTTCCATGCTCTTACACCCCCAAATATGAAATACGGTAATATACGGACACGGATAAATAGTTAATGCCGTTTTCTGCGTTGTATGTAATGGTGTTTGTGCCGTCCTGCAACTGTATAAAATCCCCGTCCTCGTCCAAATACTGATTTATGATTGTTCCGTACATAGAAACAACCGTGTCCCAATCAATCATTCCGTAACGGTCCTTGTGTTCCTCAATTTCTGCCTGGCTCACACCGTCTAAAAGATATATATTTTTCTTTCCGGTATGCGTGAAAATAACCACATATTGGCCGCTTTGCAATTCAAAATCATTTCCGGTATAACCGACTTTTATATATTTCCCGCTCTCTGAATGGTAAATAGCCGGATTTTTTACAATGCCGTCCGCTCTGAATATTGCAGTTATTCCGATATTGTCCGCACCGTTGTTATTTTCAATTTCCTTTACCAACTCGGCTTCCCGGTGTCCAAATTCCACGCCGTTAATATCAAACCCGTTTTCAAAGTACCAATCTGATACCCAACTTGCCATTACCACTTCCACATCTGACAGGTCCTTAAAATACGGGTCGGTGCAAATAAGGCTAATTGTATAATCCCTTACAACGCCCGTTGTTGCCCCTGGTGTCACGCTTTCCACTCTGTAAGTGATTGTTTTTATATCCCCGTCCTCGCTATATTCAAGCGTTCCGGTTCTACCCTTTGGAAACACTCTATACAGTAATTCCCGGTTCTTTCTGTAATCTCCGTCAATCTCTGCGGTTATTACAATGTTTCTTTCCTTTGCCGTGCTTCCCTGGTATGTGCTGCCGTCTGTTGTGGTGTTTTCTGATGTGGTAACATTGCAATCATAACCATATATTCCGTCAAGCCCTAATAGGTGGAATGGGTTATTGTCCCAATCCCACCTAAAGGCAATAGAAACATTTTTATCATTTGTGCAAGTAACTGTAATATCTGCCATAATTTACCCCCTCTGCATTGCAATAACCATTGCACGGGTCTGTATTCTCGTTTGTCTTGCTACTTCATAAGGGGATAGGGCTTTAGGACTTGTAATATTGATTTCCTGGTGGAAACCGCTATTGTTGCCCTTTAGGTTGTCTGCTGCCGTGTTTACCGCCGAACCCGTAAGCGGTGTTACAACTGCTTTTCCGTTTACCATGCTTAAAAGTTCTGGTCCGGCTTCTGCTACCATTGCCGTACCCTCTCTTAATACACCGCCTTTTGCTAATCTTGGAAGTGAAAGTGTATCTATTTTTGAAAGTGAAACGCCCGGTATCTCATTGATAATTCCAATTACTCCGTTAATCATACCGATAAACCCATTTACAACGCCCTCTATTGTGGATAAACAACTGTTGATTGCTGATTTAAAAGCATCCCCAACCGCTGAACCGATAGCCACACCGACATTTACGAAACAACCTTTGATTTTCTCCCATAAATCAGAGAAAAAGGAAGTTACATTGGCAAATGCGTTTTTTATGTTCGTCCATGCGTTATCAAACTGTGTTTTAAACCATGTTGGAACTGATGCAAGGGCGGTTTTTATCTCCGTCCACCTTGCCCCGAACCATGAACCGATTGCAGCGAATACATTTGTTACATTGGTGTATGCGTTTGTGAACATAGTTAAAAACCATGTGGCTACTGATGCAAGGGCGGTTTTTATGTCGTTCCACCTGGCGGCGAACCATGAACCGATTGCAGAAAAAATTGTGGTTATTGCGTTCCATGCTTCCGTAAATCGGTCACTGAACCACTGACCCACGCCCTGGAATACGGCAACAATGCTATTCCAAATATTGGTAAATAATGTTTTTACATTTACGCCGAACCCCTCTAAAAATCCGATTATGAAATTTATAACCGCCTGGATGATGTTTTTTACAAACGATATTGCACTATTAAACGCACCTTGCAGATACGAAAAGAAACCGTCAAAATCTCCATGTAATAACGCTATAATGGCATTTATGATATTGGTAACAAAATCAATCACATTTTGGATTGCTGCAATTATCGGTGCTGCTGCATTGATAACCCCATTTACAATACTTGCTATGTATGTAAGAACAAATTCAAATACGGGTTTTAATGCAGCCATGAGGTTAATAAACGCTTGCTTTAGGCTCTCCAAAAGCGGTTGTATGGTTGTCCACATCTGCGAAAAGGCATCCTTTACCTTTCCTATGGTCCCGTCCACTTTCTCTTTAAATTCATCATTCGTTTTATATAAAGCAATGAACCCGGCGGCAAGTGCCGCTATAATAGCAATCACTATTCCAACCGGTCCCGTGAGTGCTGATAAAACACCACTCATTCCGCCTATTTTGCTTGTTAATCCCGTTACGGTTTTTATTACCCCGGATATTCCCGTTGACATTTTCCCAAATATGATTAAAGCCGGGCCGATAGCCGCAACAATCATTCCGATTTTTACAATCATCTGCTTTGTGTTATCGTCCAGGTTTTTAAACCATGTTGTAAACTCTTTTACCTTGTTCACAACCTTATCAATTGTTGGCTGCAATGTGGTTAAAATGGAACTTCCCAGGTCTGCCCCGGCAAGTTTTAAATTGTTCATTGCTACGGCTGCATCATCCCACGGGTCTAATGTGGTTTCAAATGTGTCACTTACCACATCCCCATAGTCTGATAAAGCACCGCTTAAATCGTCTACGGATAAACGCCCCTCACGGATTGCCTGGGTCATTTCCGCCGCACCTTTCTTTCCGAAAAGGTCGGATGCAATGGTTAAGGCTTCCGTTTCTGTCTTTGCGTTTTTAATGCTATCTATTGTTTCGGTCAATGCTTCGTCTGCACTCTTGCCGTCTGCCGTTGCGTTCTGCACCGCTTTTTTCATTCCGGCAAGGGCGGTTGAAACATCAACGCCGCTTGCTTCCATTTGTGCAAGTAAATTAACGGATGATGTTAAATCAAGCCCCATTTCTTTAAGGCTTGCACCGTTGGTTGTAAGTGCGGTTTCCAATGTTTCCATTGAAATACCCGTGTCCTGGCCCGCTTTCGTCATAAGCCCCAACACATTTTTTGTTTGTGAAGCATCAACACCGAATTTTGTCATAATACTGTCCACGCTATCAATAGCCGTGTTTAAATCCGTTCCGTTGATGTTCGCAAACTTAATAAAATCTTTTGAAAGATTTTCTAACTCTGTCCCGGTTGCCCCGAACCTTGTATTTACTTCTCCAACCGCTACGCCCACATCATCCATTGTGGTCGGCATATCTGAAAATACATTGTCCGCTACTGTTGTAAGGTTTTCCAGGGCTTCCCCGGTTGCTCCCGTCTTGGTAATAATTGTGTCATAGCCGTTATCTAATTCCATAGATGCGGCAACCCCGGCTGCCCCTAATGCGGTTATTCCGGCCGTTACGGGCATCATCTTTTCCCCGGCTTTGGTTGCCTTATCCCCTACCGTTCCGAAAGCATCCCCCACCTTGGCAAGTGTTGAGTTGCTCGCCTTTGCTTGCTCTTCCAGGCTTTTAAGTTCTGCTTCCGTTGCGATTACTTCACGTTTGATTGCCCGGTACTGTTCCTCTGATGCTTCGCCGTTTTTAAACTGCTGCTCCACCTGGGCTTCTGCCGTTTTTAATACATCTAATTTATCTTTGGTTTCGCCTACTGCCTTTGTAAGCAACTGTTGTTTCTGTGCTAAAAGTTCGGTGTTCTTGGGGTCTAATTTCAAGCCCTTTTCAACCTCTTTTAACTCATTCTTGGTGCTTTTGAGGTTCTTACTTACTCCTTGCAAGGCATCTTGTAATTTATCAGTTTTTCCGTCAATCTCAATTGTGATACCTCTAATGTTGTTAGCCACTTGACTTTCCCCCTTTCTTTCCAAATCTTTCTCTTAATCCCTCACGGTCCGGCTTTGTCTGCTCCATACGGAAGCAATCTTTTAAATACTTCCGCCCCTCTTCGGTCTGTGAATTTTCAAATATCATTGCTTCCCGTAAGAAGAAAAGGTAAATATCTATTTCCATTTCCTGGACTTCGTAAATATTGATATGGCAATAATCCATAACCAATTTTTCCGGGCGTGTAAGGATTGTATACGGGATTTCGCCCTTTTTATCCTGGCGTGGATAATAGGGCATTTTTAGTTTGGGTTTGCTTTTAATTCATCCACAAACTCCATGTATGCGTTAAGGATTGCCGTACATTCTTCAATGTCGTAACTCTCTACCTCTTCGGCGGAAACTTTCACATTTCCCATATTGTTATTTAATACTGCTGCCACAAGGTTATAAATGGTTGATGTATCGGCATCCTCGCCCGTTCCGTTGGCTTCTACATCCTTTATTGCTTCAAAAACGCCCTTTTGCGGCATACGGACAATAATTTTCTTGCCCTTTTCAACCACATTTCCGTTTTCATCCTTTTTATCTTTTAGAGTAAACGGCCAAAAGGTACGTTTAATTTTGTTCATGTTAAATTCTTTTACTGCCATGTTGTGTTCCTCTCTTTCATGTAATAAGGCGGCTCGATTTTTCAACCGGCCGCCCGTTCTTATCGTTGGCCCGTGTTTCGGTTACTCTGTTTTGTCAATATCCTCTTTGTAAAGGATTAAAGTACCCTCTTTATCCATAGGCTGTGCTTTAAATTCTGCATCAATAACGGTTTCGCTATCCTTTGCAAAGGCAATTGTAAAACCGGCCTGGTTATTACCAACAATCGTTACACGGATGTTTCCATCCTGGGTATCTTTATGGACAAATCGCAAAAGGTATTTCTTGCCCGTTGCGTTTCCGATACCGCCGATTTTGACCGTTCTAATTCCCTTTGCTTTATCTTCTGTCACTCTTGCGGTCTGACATAACTTTTCAAGCGTTGTTCCGCACCATGTCATAATTCCGCTTTTAAGGGTGGCTTCCTCTTCCGTAATAATTACTTTGGAAACTTTACCCATATCGTCTTTTGCTTCGTAAAACTCCGGTGCATACTCGATTTCCGCACCGCCCTTAATATGCCCCAGGCGGTTATCTTCTGTTTCAATCACTGCATCATCCGGGATTGCTTCGTTTGTTCCCTGGAAGTCTGTACAATACAAATCTCCGCTGCCTAAAACAATGCTTTCTTTGTCCATTCTTATTTCCTCGCTTTCCTCAATAGTCCCGTGACTTCGTAGGCCGTTTGAAAACATTCCTCACTATCCACATAAGCCACAAATTTAACATAGTCCACATCATGTAAAACCTCGTTTTCAATCCGTGTTCTGATTTCTTCCGCCGCTTCATCATCTGCAACGGTGTAAAGTTCCAATTGCCAATCATCCGCCATTAGATTGTTCGGTCTACTGTCTGCCCCGGCGGTTGCTTCCCGTGGTAAAAGGTAAACCATGTAAGGTAATGGCGGCACGGGGCTTTCTAAAGTCCCCTCAAAGGCGTTTTTTGTTATGGGTAGCCCCAGGCTTTCCGCCCTCTCTGTTAATACTGCTGCCGTTGCCATTTTTACCCCCTTAATTTGCTTTCAATCTTGCTTGCCACTATTTCCCCTATTTGGTCATTTAGTGGTGCAATGTGGCTAAATGCTTTTGCTCTTCCGCCGTTTCTGCTTTGGTGTCCATATTCCAAAAGGTGGGTTAATTGAAAATGGTCTTTGTTGTAAACCGTGTATCCTTGTATTTGCACTACCGATTTTGTCTTTTCACGTTGTCCGGCGGTCCAATCCTTGGCGTATGCTCCTGTTCTGTTCTTATATGGTCCCCCGTTTTTAAGCGTTTTTGCCGCTTCTTTCGCCGCTTCCTTAATGCTTTCATTGGTTACACGCACCACTTCCACGTTGTAATTTTCCAATTCTTTTTTTATTACTTCGTCCAGGTTATCAAGTGAAACTTTCAACCTTTACCCACCCTTTCCGCAATATACAACTCTGTTTTTCCGTTGCTCTTCGGTCCGTAGGTTCTGTATACCGCATAACGCTTTCCGTCCACGGAAACTTCTGTTTGCCCGTCATATTCAAATCCCCAAACTTCCAATTGTGAAGTTGCTTTATAGCCCAACTGTCCGGCGGCTGCGAACTCGTCACGCCCCACCGGGTTAATTGATGCTATTACTTCCGTTTCCTGGTATTCTGTTTGGTTCTTTTTAATCAATAGTTTTATTGGCTTCTCTATGATACCCACCGCCTTTTAACTTGGTACACATTGCATCATAGGATGCAAGCAACTGTGTCTGATTATCCGGGCTTCCAAAATTAGCGTGACAATATAACAAAACGGCTTCAGTGATTAAGGGGTCTTTTATGTCTGTTTCGTCCAAATAGGAACTATGCACACCGATACGTTTTAAGTCTGCAAGGGCAACTTCTACAAGCTGCCCCACATCTTCATCCAACATATCACTTGATGTTTTTCTAATTCTCAATTTGGCTTTCGCAATCAATTGTTCCTTTGTCATGCTTTAGCCGCCTTTCTCTTACGCTGACGGGTTCTTTACACGGATAAAGCCGTTTCTTGCAACAACATTTCCGCCCATGAATACGCTTGCCTTATAAGCAATCTGACCCTGTTTAAACTTGTACTCTGTTGATTTCTGTGCATCAATATCAGAGAATACGGCAACTTCGTAATTGGATAACGGACCGTAAGCCATGCAATAAGCATCTTTTGTTCCGCCGATTTCTGCACAAGCGGAATTGATGATATAAGGCACTTCGTCAATTGTTCCGGTATTGCCGTGGTTTACGATTGTGTAAACCTTTCTGCCCTGCTTATCTCTCAACTTTGCAAACTTCTTTAAGTCTTTCTTGTTGAGGATTAACACGGCCGCATCTTCCACCTCTTCATCCCCACCGAACGAATAAATAATTTCATCCAGGGTATCATCCGCAACCGCCGTAATGGTTGTAATGTCCGTTGTGCGGTCGATAATATCATTTGCCGAATTTTCCGGGTTGTAGAAAATGCCACGGAATTTTCCCGTGCCGCCCTCTCCTACTAAAATCTGACGGGATGCGTAACGCTTGATTGCTCTTGTAACGCTATCTTCTACAACGCCGTCATAGTCTGCATCCGGTAACTTCTGCATCTCTTCCGGCTCTTCTGCATATGCCGTGATTTTCTCACGCACAATATCTGCATAACCAAATTCCGGTTCGGATGTGTTGTAATCTGCTCCCTCTTCGGTGCTACCGGCCCCGTCCCCGTATGATTTCACATAAGGACGCTGATAACTTTCGCCGCCTACAAGTGGAACGGTCTTTACTCTGTCAATAAGGGACGATACATTGTTGAATGTAGGGGAAATATCCGGGCTTGTATGGTGCGGCATCACAACGCCCGTTGTGGTTGTGATTGTGTTTAAAGGCTTTGCAATGGCTTTTGCCTTGAATTTAACGGCCTTGCCATTCTTTAAGGCTTTGCCGCTTTCCGCTCTTGCCTTATCCTGGGTTTCTGCACCCTCGCCGCCCTTTGTATCATCTTCCGGCTCTTCTCCCTCTGTTGCCGCCGCTGCTGCGGCTCTTGCAAGTTCCTCACGGGCTTTAATCTCGTCCAGGATTTCTCCAATGGTCCTTGCTTCGTCCATGAGGGCAGTTAATTCCTCGCCGCTCTTGTCCTGGGCTTCTTTACCCACGGTAACAAGGCGTGCTTTTAACTCTTTCTTGCTCATTCTCATTAACTGTTCTCTGTTCATGCTGCTTTCCTCTCTTTCTTACTCCATGTGTTGAATTGTTAATGCTGCAATTTTGCTTCTGATTTCTTTTTCTTTGGCTGCTGCCTGGTCCTTGGTATCGTCCGGCGGATTTCCCCCGGCTAATGCTTCCGGCGTGTTCTTGCAATATAATTTCGTGTAGTCCTGGACTGCTGCAACGGCGGTATTTTCTTCTCCCACCGACACGTTAAAGTATTTTGCGGCTTCCTCGCCGCTCAACCATGTTTCCGCTTCCATTAACTCTTTTATCTGCTCGATTGTTACGCCCTCTGCTAAATGTTCCTCGTAGATGCTCCAAATTCCGGCTTCTATGGCTTCCAATGTGTCCGCCATTTTGCGTAATTCGTTAGCGTTGCCCTCGCAATCGCACCACGGCTTATGTATCATCAAATAGGCGTTCTTTGGAATTGTCGGTTTGTCACTATCCACAAACGGAAAAAGTGATGCTATCGAACCGGCCAGGGCATCCACAAAACAATGTTTCTTTCCCTGGTAGCGTTTAAGCATATTGTAAATAGCAATTCCGGCAAACACTGAACCGCCGCCGCTATTGATGTAAATGTTTAAATCTCTGCCGTTTGCTTCTGCAAGGAAATTTTTGATTGCATCCGGGTATTGGTCCTCGTCTTGCCATGCTCCCCACCAATCCGAAACAATATCCCCGTAAAAATACAGGTCCGCCGTTGTATCTGTGATATTTTTAATCTCACAAAACGGCTTCACGGTTGCGGTCTTGGCGTTCTTGCACGCAATAAACTGTTTTATCTGTGGCATTTCCATTAACCCCCTTTCATAATCTGCATATAGGCACGGGCGGCCGCTTGCATTGCCCGTTTTTCTCTGTTATTTGCTCCGGTATCATCCGGCGGCTCGTTCTGCTGCCCCACCTGGTACAATGATTGGTCCCCAACCTTGACATAGTTTAGAGATACCAACCTTTGGTCCCCGTCCTCAACCGGACCGTAATACATAAGTTCTCTGTATTCATTGATTGTCAACGCTCCACGGTCAAACATTCCGCCGCCTATGGTTTCCCTTGTCTGTAATGTGGCATACTGTAAAAGGTTTGCCACAAAATCAATACGGTTTCCGTAACCAATTTCACGGGGCGTTAATAACTTAAATGTGAACTCATAGGATAATTGAATACTGATTGGCTCAATCACATTTTCATAAAAAGAAATAAACTCGGTGTCATTTAGGGTTGATGTCAAAATCTTGTCATTTACGCCATAATACCTATACACATTATCTCGTAGGAATGTAATTTGGTTTGTCGGTATGCTCGGCGTTCTCTGTGAGATTTCTTTAAATTCCACCGTATTATCAATTGCAGCAATTCCCCCGGCGTTGTCCTTGTTCATATAGGCATCCTGGAAATTCCGGGCTATTTCTTTCAATTCTTCATCATCTGCAATATTGTTATACTTCAAATACCCGGCTAAAGAATTTGAACGGTTTACAATGTTCTTTATGGTTTCCCCGGATGTTTCTATGAGGTCCAGGCTTCTTTTTAACTCCATATCCGGCGTTGTTCCCAGGAAGCGGCGTTTATTATATCTCGCCTTAACATGGATTACATTTTGGTATGGCACGGTGTACGTTTTTCCGTCATAATCCCAACGGAAGCGGAAAAGGATGTTATTTTTATCATCCTCAAAAATCCTATATGATGTTGTGGTAATCGGTTGGATGCTCTCAACCCTGGTAAAATCCTTGTTCCAAAAAATCGCGGAAAAGGAATTGGATGTATAAACCAAATCAACGGCAATACGGTATAAAAAATCATAGGTTGACATTTCCGGGCATGGGCGTAAAGATAAAAGCCTTGCAAGGTAATCATTTTTAATTACCATGCCTTTTTCATCCTTACGGATTACCTGGGGTTTCAACTTGCCAACATTCTTTCCGATTGCATCCGCAATTGCTCCCACAATGTCATTATCCCGTAATGTTCCCGTTGGCTCATACTCTCCACGGCTCAATAGTAGGGGTCTGTACTTTGCCCGGAATGAATTTAATACATTTGCGATAATTCCCGTTTTCTTCTCCCCCTTTCTTCAAAAATAGGGCCAGTTTTCCCACACCAACATTCTATAATGTTTCGTGTTGAAATTCTGACCCACTTTAATACTGCTGCCGCAACGCATTTTCCCTTGCATCTATGCGGTTTCTTTGCTTATATTCAATAATTTCTTGCCTATCTCATTGTGGTACTTGGAAACCATTGTGAGGGCATCAAACACACTCATAGCCCCGTCTATCCTCATACGCTTTTCAATTTTTACGGGTTTCATTCTGCTATCGTTTAGGTTAATATCCACCGCCACGTTAAGGAAATGTGCCGCCAACATGGAATTGTCCCCAAAATCAAAAAGCCCGTCTTTTAAATTCCCCTCAAACTCATGTAATACGGGTGTGAGGTTCGTTCCCTGGTATACATCATCCGTGTGAAACCCGGCGGTTTTCAAATCTTCCACAAGGTAATTTGCCGAATACCTATCATAGCCGATTTTTAGCGGTTTGATTTTATACACTTTCACAAGTTCGATAAACCAATTGTAAACATCCTTATAGTCCACCTGGTTTTCCCCGGATATGAACAAAAAACCCCGGTCCCTATATATGTTGTACGGCGTGTTGTCCTCGTTAATTGCCACTTCATACCGCTTTTGTGGCATATAAAACCGTGTGAATATATGGTTTATTCCGTCCCGGTTTATTACAATGCTTGCTGCGGTTAAATCCGTGGTTCTTGATAGGTCGATACCGCCCACACAATAGCATCCTTTAAAATCTTCCAGGGATAACGGCTTTTCTTCGTGTACGCATTTCATAACATCCCAATAATCCAACCATGCCACGGCTGAATTTTGTTTGATGTTACAAAACTTTGTCATAAACTCAACCTTTTTCGAGATTGAATTTCTTGCAATCTCTATTTGCTCCAAATAGTATTCCGCCGATACGGACACGCCCAAATTTGGGTTGCTCTTCTTTAATTCCTCTACGCTATCCCATTTCTCTATATCGTCTATCATGTAAATAAAAGGCAAAAGCCGTTTTTCTCTGCTATTGCCCTTTAGAAATGCCGTTGCCCTTTTAAATAATTCATCAAAAATTCCGTCATTCACATATCCGGCGGTTGCAATGGATATTATTAACGGCTGCTTTCTCGCTCCCAGGGCGGAAGTCATAACCTCGTATTGCTTCAATCCCTGGTCTCCCGGCCACGCTTCCATTTCGTCATTGACTACCAATTGAGGGTTGAAACCGTCCGATTTCTTAGAGTTGAAAGCAATCTTTTTTACGCTTGTATTGAAAGCCTTTATGTAAATATCACTCCGGCGTTTTTTTGTGATACTGTCTAATTCATCATCTGATTGCACAATCTGATAAAAGGCATCATATACCAAATCCGCCTGGTCTAACTTCGGTGCAAGGAAATAAACCTTTGCCCCATATTCCCCGTCTACGTATGTCATGTATGCGGCTATTGCTGCGGCAAAAAGTGTTTTACCGTTCTTACGGGCAACAATTATAAAAACCTCTCTAAACTGCCTATACCCGGTTGTTTTGTCCATAATGCCAAATATGGCGGACACAATAGCCTTTTGCCACAATTCCAGGTGTAAAAGGTCGCTCCGTCCCTCTGAATGGTGACAAAAATTTTCTATGAATTTTATAGCCTTGTTCGCTTTTTTCTCGTTAAATTCCCACTCGCCATTTAATAGCCCGGTTGTCAAAATTTCAAAACACAACCGCACCCATACACCCACAATTACTTCTTTTTTTTGGATTGCTTCATGGTATTTAAAAATCCAATTATCCATTAACTATTCATCCCGTAACGCCGCCAAACGGTCCACTTTTTCTTTTTCTTTTGGCGGTAAATACTCAATGAGTGAGTGGATAATTGCGGTATATTGGCGTGAATATTTCTCGTAAATTTGGGTTGAGGGGTGGGCTTTTACAAATTTCTGTGATGCGTTCACGGTTTCCGTTGTAAGGCCCTCTTTTTTCAATTCTTCTTTCGCCTGGAAACAAGCCACTTTTAAAAACGCCGCTTCCTCAATCAGTGAATTTATAAGGGTTTTCTTGTTTTCATCATCAACCCCAACGAACATTTTTTCTAAAAACTCTATCTCTTTTTTAATCCTCGCATTTGTTAATTTGTTCGGTCTTTTTTTCTTATTTTCTGTTAAATCATTCTTGCTTTCTGCCATAAATATACCCCCCTCATATGCGTGCGACCTTGCGGAGTTTTTTTGAGGTAACTCCCTCGGTTCTTTTGCCCGGGGTCAAATTTTGCACCCCGGGGGTGTGGTCTGATTTATTATTTTCTTTCGGCGGTAATAAATTTCCGTTTGCATCATACTGATAACGCATTGGTGTATGTACTGCCTTGTGTTCTTTGTTGTGGCAATCCTCACAAACATATTCCAGGTTGTCCAGGTTCAATGTGATGTTTGGATTGTTGATATTGCCCGGCGTAATATATTCTTTGTGATGCACAATGTAACCCGGCTTATATATTCCTCTCGCCTTGCACCGCTCGCACAATCCGTTGCTCCTGGTTATTACTTGCTGCCTTGCTCTCTTCCATGCGGCGGACTTATAAAAGCCCTTTGCATATTCTTTCACGGTCCCACCGCCCTTTCTGTAAATGGTTTATGGGTTATGTGTATTGCTACCCCATAACCCAATTATAAATTCTTTTGCCTTGCTATTATGTCCCCGTTGTACTGCTGCCGTTATGGCTTTACTATCGGCATAAACTGAAATGTCCATGCTTCATCATAGATTGAAATAATATTGCCGTCCTGGTTAATTGCAATCACTTCAAGAAATATAGGTTTCTCTATTGTTTCCCGTTTTGTTCCCTCTTCTTTCGCACGCATCTTTATATTTCTTAGTGCAAGTGCATTTAACACAATTCCGTTATGTATTACTTTAAATCCAACCAAACTAATATTTTGCATTTTATCATCCTTTCTTTGTCCTGCTGCCGCTTGGCAACATTCCCAACCCCTCGGCTACTTCGGTAATAAATTCATTGCGGTAATCGTAGAATTGACGGCGGCCACACATCACATCATAAATACTTTCATACGGCGTACAATGAACCACGCTTTTATATATTTGTTTCTGCATCTGTCCCCGTGCCGCTTCGCTATCTATGTTGTGGCATGAATTATTAAGGGCTTCATCTATCACGCTATAAGCCATACGGTCAAATGCTGATGCGTTCCCGTTAAGCATCCGGCGTTTGCGTTTCTCGTTGCCCTGGATAATCTTTTTTACTGTGGCTTTAATATCATCATCAATTCTTTGCAATACTGCCCCCCCCCAATCCGCTATTCTTCGTATGTGGTCTTTTTATTCTCTGACCGTTCAACCTTAATACTTTCTTTCGCCATTTTAGAAACCTTTGCTTTTACTCCATGCCCCACATCAACGGTAATACCTTTCATGTGCTTATCCTCGATTGCATCAACAGTTGCAATTAAAAGATTAACCACATCTTCCGCAACGGGCTTTTCTGCACCGCCGCCGAATAATTCGTTTACTCTTTTCTTTGCCTTGTCTTTTCTCTCTTTTGCTTTGGCGTATGCTTGTGCTTGCTCACATTCGCACTCACACGTTACCGCTTCGTTAATCTGCCCTTGCTCCCACTCTTCCGGGACCTGTATTATTTTGGTCTGTCCACAAAAGGAACATGAACCCGTCTTTTCTACTTTTGCACTCATGCTTTTGTCCTCTCTTTCTTTCCTACCTCGTAGGCTTTCATAGCAACCGTTAATACTGCTGCCGACTGCTCCACCGTCAATTGTTGTTCCTTTACCAAAAACGCTAAATTTTCGTTGATGCTCTCCAATGTTTCTTCCAGGCTGTCATTGCATAGCCCTTTGCCACATGAAAGATAAATGATTTTACGCCTTATGTCTGCCGTTATCCCTTTAAGTTCCACCATAACATCCGCCAATGTTTCATTCATGGTTCTTTCTTCTCTTGCCGGATTAAAATATTTACATTCCTGGCACTCTTCCCGGTGGAACATACGGGACCTTAAATTGATACCGTCACACATTCCGGCAATCCACGGTGCATTTATGCACGCTTTCTTTGGCATTCGTCCCGGTTCTGTGAGATATGCCAATATCTCTTCCCCGGCTTCCTCTGCTCCATAGCACACCGCCGTTTTATAGCCTTGTGCATTAAGCATTGCCATATACTCTTCCTGGGCTTTCGTTGCCTTGTTCTTGCCAAACTTTAATTCGATATAAAGCCCGTGAAATCCGTTATTTGCAACGGGTAGACATATATCCGGCACACCACTTTTAAGACCGGCCGCCTTTAATATTCCGCCATTGCTCCTTTTGCCCTCGTTTGGCACATGGTACATCAACGCCAATTCCGGCAATATGCTTTCTGTCCGCTTCGCCCAATTGAAAAGGGCTATTTGCTCCGTTGTTTCGCTTCTCTTCATGTTCTGCATACTCATGTTTCATATTCCGCCTTTTCTTTCCGGTATTTGCAGTAATGCCACACGCAATTTACCTTGCATTGATTTTCGTTGTATTTCTCGCTTGCACACGTTCCGTTGTCCCTGGAATAAATACACCTTTTGCAATAATCCGGGTGCGTGGGGAATAATATAATTTTCCCCATGCCCGTTTAATCTTCCTCTAAGGCATATTCACGTTTACGGCGTTTGCAATCTTCCAACATCCGTTCCAAAATGCCCGTTTCCTCTTCGGAAAGATAGATATAATATTTTTCAAGCATTTTTACGGCGTGTAATTTCTTGGCATTTGCCTTTTCTTCCTCGGATGTGTCGGTATCTGACACATTTTGTTCCTTGGCTATGTCCTCGGCGGTCTTACGCTTCTTTTTCTTCTCCTCGGACATCTGTTTTATCTCTTCGCTCTTTATATCCGCCCCGGCTTCAACTGCTGCCGCAACCTCTTTTTGTGCATCCTCGGATAATCTGCTTGTTTCATAGGCACTTGTAATTTTCATATTGCCTTTTTCAAACTGCTCTTTTACCTCTTCCGTGGCATTGTTGTTAATTGCTTCCAACTGTGCAATCTTGGTTGGTTTTTCCCCCAGGACTGCCGCCACATAATCCCTAACCCTTTTTCCCTCTTCCAGAACTAACAATTTTTCCTTTCTCGCCTGGGTCAATACCTCTTTCCAATCTGCCGCCTGGTTCATCAAATCGTAATCGGTCATTTTTCTGTTAAAGGTATTGCCGATTAGCAAGGATAATCTAAATTGTGTTTCCGTCATGTCCTTAAAGCGGCACGGAATAGCCTTTGTAATTTCTTCGTGTCCCTCGTCCTTTAAGATTTTAAGGGCTTCACGGCGGCGGTGTCCGCCGGATAATAAATACTTACCATTGACACGGCCGATAATTAAAGGTTCTTGTAATCCGTCCATGAGAATTGATGTTGCCAACTCTTCCAACTCGTCCATGCTATAACGGTTATGTTTTGTTACTTCGATTTCTTCCAGGTTAAGGCGGATTTCCTCGTAATTCTCCACGCCCTCAACTGCTGCACGGGTTGCCCCGTTCATAAGGTCCATAATATTAAAAGCCATTTTATTCCCTCTCTTTCTGCATTTCTGCTATGCGTGTTTCTCCCATACATTCCAGGATAAAATTTTTATATCCTTGTGCCGCTCCGCTTCTCACGGAATAGGCTATTGGCGTTTTGTGGTAAAATGTACTGTCTTTTACTTTCTTGGAATGTCTGATGATTGTATTAAATACTATCAATCCGCTTTTTTCTCTCAACCATGTTTCCGCTGCTTCGCTTGTGTCTGATTTCTCGTAATCCGTAATAAGTACCCCGGCAATGTGGGCCTTTCTGTTTAGCTGCCTTACGTTATTTACCTGGTCCACCAACTCTTCCAATCCGTCCAATGAGTAGCAATCCAAATTCACGGGTATAATAATTTCATCCGCTGCCACAAGTGCATTTATTACGTTCATGCCTAAATCCGGGGCGTTGTCTATGATGCAGATTTCCAAATGGCGGCGTGTTTTTCAATTCTTCAAACGCTCGGCGGTATCTGTCATGTTGTGGCGTGTCTGTATCTGCCTTAATCTCCAATTCCGCCAACTCCATAAAATAATTACACGGCACAATGTCCAAATTCTTAATTTTCGTGTGTCTTATGGTGTTTCCCTTGAATGTGGCATTTTTTAATACTGCTGCCGCCGGGCTTTCTGTTTCTCCCTGGTACGCATCAAATAGGCGGCTTGCGTTCCCTTGCTTGTCATTGTCAAATAAAAGGACTTTCCCAGGCTTAACCGTTCCACGCTTCGATTTAAACCCGGTTGCCAATAACTCCGCCATACTGACCGCCGTTGTGGTCTTGGCACATCCGCCCTTTAGGTTTAGTGTGCAAATAATTTTCATGCTTTGTTCCCTCGCTTTCTTTTTTGTGGCTTGCCTTTCGGCTTCTCGCCCTTTTTAACCATACGGGCGTATATGTAAAAGGCTGCGTTTACTCCGTTGTGCTTTACCTCTGCATCCAGGAATGTAAAGCCCGGATATGCCTTTTCCATTTCTGCTTGTAACACGCTACTATCAAAGGCCATTTTCTCCACCTTTGCTTTTCTGAATTTTGAGTAACTGCGTTTTGGTTCATCCGGTTTTTTCAAATTCTTGGACGGACACCAACGCTTTGTTCCGTGTGGGTTCTGTGTTATGTAGGTAGCAAGTCCGGTTAATAAAAAATTCTCGTCCGGGCTTATGTTCCTGGTGTTTGGTCTATCGCACTTTCCCCACATTCTTTCTAACTCGTCACGGTCTATTCCGCCGGATATGAGTAAATGAAAATGTGGGCGTGTGTATTCCTCAAATGCGATTATGTAAATATACTTTGCATTTTCTAACCCTAACTTTTTACGCTTGCGGTTTATGCGGCGTATGAAATTAACCACATCTTTTTTTGCATCCTCGTAGGTTTCCGGCAATAACCCATTATTCCAACCAAACGTAGCCCATATATCCCCTTTTCCAAAATTGATATTGGCTAAACGGATTAAATACCGTCTTGCGTTCTTATCGTTGAGGTTTGATTGTGACGGGCTTGTTTCTCTCTTCTTTTCCGTCTTTGGCATATCTGCTTTGAATTTAAAGGACGGGTACACCATACTTTCAAGCAATGTTGTGTTGCTCTCTGTATTGGTGCTTTTGTATGTGGATGTTCTGTATAGGCAGTTTACCCACCCCTCTTTCATCCACCTTTCCATTTCTGCTTCCTCTAACTTCTTGCATTGTTCCTTGTATGCTTCCTCATAATCGTAATTGTCATAATATCTTTTACCCATTGCCCCACCTTTTCACTTATCTATCTGAAACCCACCTATCCAGGCAGATATAAACATATATTTCTATAATGGTTGATATGTTAAGGCCCATTACAAGGACGGCTAAACCCGGTTGCACCGTCAAAAAAATTAAAATCTACGGTCCCAATCTTCAAAAAGCCACGCCCATGCCTGGCGGACTTTCAAAAATCCTATGAACCATAAAGCGGCAAGCGTGAAAAATCCCGTTGCCGTAACTGCTGCAATTATGGTAATAATCCTTGCGACCATGTAAAACCAACCTTTCCAATGCGGTTTCTTCCTATATATAGAAAAACCACATTTACAAACACTATATATTGTGCTATACTCTCTTTGTTGAGTTCCAACCCCTATTGTTTTAGGTCCCCACCTTTGCAATAGGGGTTCGCTTTTTCTATGCTTCCGGTATCTCTTCAAATCTCTTTTCGTAATCATCCGGTGCATATCTCATTAAAAGGCTTTTCGCTTCCTCTTCTGTTATTGCTTCCCCTACTTTCGTTGTGTAATCTTCCGTATGTGTCAAAAGCCAATTTCCCTTTTTGCTTTTCCATAATTCGCAATCGTGTATAGTTCCAACTTTCGCATTGTTGTATATTGCCTTTATAAGTTGGCTTCTGCTTTCGTACCACTTCTTTACATTCGCCACCTTTTCCATATTTTCCGTATCGTACTTTAATCCATTTATAACAAATCTCATTGTTGCCCCTCGCTTTCCGCTTTTTCCTCACACTTCCAATAATATTTATTGATAATCAACATTTCTTTGGATAAAAGCATGGATAACCCTAAAGGAACGGTTATAAACGCTATTGTTGCATCCCCCTCTAAAATCTTGATTGCTACGGCCGTGAAAATCAGTAATGCAACGCCGTTTAACTTCTGCATGGCAAAATACTTTTTTCTTTCCCGGCGTTCCCTGGCGGCTCTTCTGTGGCTTCTCTCCTGGTTCATGGCATCCGTGTAGCCTATCATATAGGCCCGGTCCAACATTGCTTTATATGGGCTATTCTGTTCGCTTATCTTCTGTACTGCTGCCGTCTGCATCATGTTGTGTTCCCTCGCTTTCTGTTTCTTCCGCTCTGCTTTCGTCCCCACATAATGGCGGAATTAGTAATTTGCTTAATATTGCGTTTTCTGCTTCTCTGTTTTCTCTGATTACCCTTAATTCCTCAATCCGGTTTTTACTTAAACCATCTATAAGCCTATGTAATCCGTCCGCCGCACTCTCAACGCCGTTTTCTTTCTCCCAGGCTTCAAAAATTGATACCACCGCCCCGGTTATCTGTTCATATTCCGTTCTAAATCCGGTTTCCTCTTCCTCTGCATCCAGGGTATTAAGAAAATCCGGCTTTTTCCCGGTAATCATTGCTTGGATGTAGTACCCTGGCACTTCCGCATTGACCGCATTTGTGATTAACTCCGCTTTGGCTGCTTCCTTTACCATTTCGTAATAATCCGGCTGCTTTACTGTTACCGGGCTATCTGATGTAAAATTGTCCATAAATCCCATTTATTTATCCTCGCTTTCTACTCTTCTATCACTTTGCACTCTCTTGGATATACCCCTATTTCCCTTTTATCAACTTCTATATAGTACATTTTCGTGCGTCTGTTTCTTGGTGGTTCTGTCTCTTTTCTTGTAACCGTGTGTACGCTCCCTACTTCCGGCGGATTAACAATAGGTAACACATCTGTAATTTTGATTTTCATTATTTCACTCCTTTATTTCTTCCATAATCTCTTTTATTTGGTTCATGGTGCTTTCCACCTGGGCTATTGTCATATTCTTATCGTCTATGTAATAATCCGCATAGATTTTTCTTGTATCGTTTCCCCACCGCTTTATCTGCTCCGGTAACGGCTCATTCACGGCATCAAATACAAGCCCTTGCAATCTGCACCACTCCACGGCATTTTCCAGATCTGCCCCGGCTCTGCTTGTCCACAATATTATTTGGTGTCCCTGGGCTTTTACCGCTTTCGCAAAAGCAACCATTTTTTTGTTTGGGGCCACAATTTCCGGGAAACGGGTAATAGCCAATGTGTTATCAAAATCAATTGCGTATATTGCCATTATTCGCCCTCTCTTTCTGCTGCCGGGTTAAGGCTCATTTCATATTTCATAAGCATAGCGGCCGTCTGTACGGCTTCGCACGCAAGGTTAATTGCGTAATCTGCGATTTTAAGCGGTGTTATCTCTTCTTTCAGATAACAAGGCGTTTCTTTCCCTCTCACATCATCCCATAAGCACTTAAAGGATGCTTCTAACTCTTCAAGGGCTTCTTTGCTCTCTTCTAATTCCTCATAGGCAACCGCCACGCCCTCATGTTTTGATGTAAATAACGGGAATTGCTCATTTGCCCGGTTTAATTCTCTGTTGGCTGCTGCCGTGATTTCTTCTTTTAATTTCTGCATCATGTTGTGTTCCCTCGCTTTCTGTACTGCTGCACCCTAAACCATGTAAGGGGCTGCAAATTCATATACCGGCCTATCTGCTGCCGGGTTCATCTGCTCCGGTTTGGTATAAAGTTTTAATGTGATTGCCGGGTTTCCGTCTGTATCCGTTCCCCGTGGGTTGAAATTGTACTTAAATCCCAAATGGCTATTCATGGATGCACCTTTTAAGGTAAAGGCAAAATTACTTAATTCCCTTGCCCCAATCGTCACGCCCTGGGTGTTTAAATCTCTCCACCGCTTAAAGGTGCTTTTGATGTGTTCTAAAAAATCCGGCTCAATCTGATTGTTAATAGGCATCATTGCTTTTTCTTCCATGTGCTATTCCTCACTTTCTTTGTTCTTGCGTGATTTTTCCAGGCACGCCGCCTTTGTATTTTTTCGTACCGCTTCAATAGCCTTTGGACTTCGGGCATATCCAAAACGGTAATTTCCAACTTTCCAATTTCCGCCACGGCTTATTCCTCGCTTTTCAATATGATTTCCCGGTATATAGTCAACTGCAAATCTGAAAAACTGTAATTTGGTGTTTCTTCCGGGTGTAATGGCTGCATTAGTCCCAATTCCTTATATCTTTTATGGGTTATGTCCACTTTTTCTTTTATCCGTGTGACCTCTTCCGCCATAATGGCTTCATATTCCGGCGTGCGTACCAAATTACCCAAATATCCGGCAAATAGTTCATTGCTTCCTTTTGTAATCCGTACACGGTCCGGGCCGGACATAACGGCCACAATATCCGCTAATGTCATACGCTGCACCTACCTTGTGGCTTCTACAATGGCGTTGTATAAATCCGGTGTTCTTTCCCCGGCTTCCAACCGCTCTTTTAATGGGGTAAGTAATGGATAAATGATTTTCCCCATATATCCGCCCGGTGCATATTTTGAAAGCATATCATTGACGGCGTTTTGTGCTGCTTCCCAATCTCTTAAAATCTCCGGTGTTTCCCCAATCGTCATTCCGTCCAATTCCTCTTTAATGTGCTTTGCAAACATCTTTTCTGTTTCATCTGTCACGCACGCACTCGCTACAATTCCACTATCAAGAAGAAAATGTAACATCCCGGCGGCTAATATGTCCGGCGTTATGGTTTTCTCTGCCGGAATTACGGTTTTAGTTGTTTCTTCCTGTCCTGCTGCCACCTTGGCTTCTGCTTCCGCTGCTGCCAAAATGCTTTCCGCCGTTGGCTTCTCTTCCGGTTCGTTCATCCCGGTAAAATTCTTGTTTTCTGCTTCCATGTTTTGTTCCTCGCTTTCTTCTGCTGCATAAATACTTTTTGCTATCTCTTCCGCTATTGCGGCAAAAACCGTTGTAGTTACTGCGTTACCAAATTGTTTATATGCCTGGCTATCCGAAACAACTTGTTTCCAATCGTCCATAGGGAACGCTTGTAAAATTCCGTATTCTTTAGGTGTCAACTTTCGCACCCTCAACCGCCTTGTATCAAATATTTTCACTTCCCTTTGCCCCCCCCCGGATGTTGTAAGGGTTGGTGCTATTCCGTCCACGGAATACACCCGGCGGCATTGGTCTTGTCCTTTTATGTCAAGCATCCCCACCATTTGGCAACCCTGGTTATTAGTTCTTTCCATTGTCTTGTTCCTTTCGCTTTTCTATCACTAACGGCGGTTGTTTATAGTCTGATGAGAGAAGAGTTGGTGCAACTGCTACAAACGTGCCGCATCCATTCTTTTGTGCTTGGATTATTCCGTTTTCAAACGGGCATTCTCTATTGTCATTACCTTTATCCCCTCGCCCTTGTTGGTTGTAAGCGTTGGGGCTAATCCCTCGGCAAAGTACACGCTTCCGTTCATCCCATGACCGGACGGGTTTGTGTTCGCAATATTTATTATCTGCGGTTGTCTGCTGCCCCCCCCGTGCTTTCCTCTTCTTTTTCATCTTCCAGGATGATAACGCCGTGTAAATCCTGGGCGGTAAGTGTAAACATTGGCTCGTCCTCTGCCTTTGCCCTCGGTCCGTTCTGCCGCTTGTTAATACGGTCCGGCGTAATGCACGCATGGCACTTTCCTATTTTCTCTAATTTCTCCATTGCCTGGGCTATAATGGTTTGTGCCTTTTCGTCCGGCAAGTAATATTTTTCCGGCACATCTTTTTCCAGGTAATCCGATAATTTCGGTACAAATTCGTGTTGCTCTTTTGGAAATGTAAATGATAGGTTCTTTTTGTTCCTGGTCCCTACTACTGCGTAACGGTCCCGGTTCTGTGGCACGTTCCAATATTTGGAATTAAACATTTCAATATGTGCCGTGTACCCGTGGCGTTCATATTCCAGGCGTAACACTGGCAGATATGGGCGTAACCCTCGCACATTCTCCGCAATGATAACGGCCGGCATGGCGTGTTCTCTCTCTCTCTCTGTTTCTTCAAGTAATCGCATCATTTCAAAGAAGCATCCGCTACGGCTCGCCGCCTTAAAATTGTTACTGCTGCACTTGGGGCAAATGGTGTTGCCCGTGTACTCTTCCGGGTTTATCTCTATTTCCTCGCCGCAATCCTCGCATTTTAAAATCATGCCCCGTTGCTTTCCGGCAACGCTCAAATCCTGGCAAGGAAAGCCGAACGCCCACACATCCGCTTGTGGTATGTCTGCTTGGTGCAATTCCTTTATGTCTGCTTTCTGTACATGGTCCCCTACGTTTGCCCGGTAACTCTCCACGGCGTATTTATCAAAGTCCCATGCCCCGGCTATTTCATACCCGGCATTTTTAAATGCAATACCCATTCCGCCGCATCCACAAAAGAAGTCATTAACCTTTAATTTTCTTTTCATCTGCTGCCACCTACGCTTCCCGGAATAACGGTTTTGCTTCTACTGCAACCATTGCTGAATACTCCACCTTATAACCCGTTACCTTATCCCCTCGCATCTGCGGCACTACTGCCGTTTGATACTGAACCGTTGGCGTATGGAAAAGTGATTTTACCTTTTCCACCTCTTCCAACTGCTTATTTATCTTTTCTTCCAATGTTTCCGGGTCTGTCCCTCGTAATATCCACACTTCCATGTTGAGTTCCTTTCTATACTGTTGCCGCCTGGCATTTATAAACTTCTCTGTGCTACTTCTGCCCGGTATGGTGTTCCCCCACGCTTCAATTCGTTATAAATCGTTGCTCTGTGAAACCCAACCGCCTTTGCAATATCTGTAACCTTTGCCCCGGTTCGCTCCATTGCTTCAATCTTCTGTCTGTCGGCGTATGTAATACGCTTATCTCCTTTTTTCACGTTTCCGCCCACCTTTCCTTAAAAATTGGCAAAATAAAAAGTGCTACAAGAGTTTTTTAATTCTCTTGTAGCACTCATATTTTCCACAATAAAAAATCAAGTGCGATAGAGTTATTAACCCTTGTCGCACTTGATTTTACAACTTAGCGTGTATAGCGCCGCAGCATTGGAAGGGTTTCCTTTAATACTTCCACGCAATAATCCACTTCTTCCTTTGTGTTCCACTCACAGAAGCTGAACCGGAGTGTCGACTCCAACTGCTCCTGCGACAAACCGATTGCCGTCAGGACATGGCTTATCTGCGGTTTGTTCGAAGAACAGGCAGAACCTGCTGATACATAGATACCCTTATCGCCGATCGCACGCATCAAAACGGCAGCGCGCACCCCTTCAAAGCTGATACTCGCGATATGCGGTGCCTCACCGGAATGGTCGTAGACACCCTCGATCTTCGTTACCTCCGATACTAGATAATCCCGCACCTCCCGCACATGCTGCATCTTCGCCTCATGGTCGGTATAGATCATCTCTGCGGCAAGTCCCATGCCTGCGATTCCCGGTAGATTCTCCGTACCGGAACGCATGAAATTCTGCTGTCCACCTCCGTAAATGATCGGGCGGATCAACGTCTTGTCCTTGATATAGAGTGCTCCACTTCCCTTCGGTCCGTGAATCTTATGCCCGCTCACAGAGAGCAGATCCACGCCGAGCTGCTTCGGTGTGAATTTTAATTTGCCATATGCCTGTACCGCATCGACATGCACAAGTGTCTGCGGATTGTACGCCTTTACCAGCTTTACAAGCGCCTCGATTGGCTGGATACTTCCGATCTCATTATTTACATACATGCAGCTGACTAATATCGTATCGTCACGCAACAGCTTCGAGAGGCTGTCTAAATCTACCTTTCCGTCAGAACCGACTTCCATGAAACTGATCTCGAAGCCTTCCTTCTGCAGGAACTCCACCGTGGAAAGCACTGACGCATGCTCGATCGGTGTCGTGATAATATGCTTGCCCGCACGGCGGTGTGCCAGTGCCGCTCCGATTAAAGCAAGGTTATTTGCCTCTGTGCCGCCGGATGTAAATACGATCTCCTTCGGCATACATTTAAGCGTCTTTGCGACCTGTTCTGTCGCGGTGCGCTCATAGTCTTTCGCCGTTAATCCCTTCTTGTGCTGGGACGATGGATTTCCATAATCCACGTCCAGCAGTGTCATCATCAGTTCCTTTACCTCTGGGAATACAGCTGTTGTTGCTGCATTGTCAAAATAACATTCCATAACTTTTTTCCTTCTATCAATCTGTGCTAAACAAATTTCTAATTTTCTCTACTGCTCCATTTGGAACATCAAAATAGATAAAACTGCAAGCCCTGCAGTCTCTGTCCGCAAAATCCGGTTTCCTAATGTGATAATCTTCGCACCAGCTTCCTTTGCTGCATCAATTTCTTCTTTTGCAAATCCACCTTCCGGTCCGATAAAAATTCCGATATTCGCGCCGTCTGGAAGGTTTGATGCCTGTGCAATTATCTCCCTTGCGTATGCAATTCCATCCGCACTCTCATACGGTACAATCAGCAGGTCAAACTTTCCTGCATATTGAAGTGCTTCACGAAATGACATAAATCCGGTGACTTCAGGAATTATACCTCGTCCGGACTGTTTCGCCGCAGACTCCGCAATCATCTGATAACGTTCTCTTTTTTTGTCTTTCTTCTTATCTTCAAGTTTCACGACAGTCCGTTTCATCATAACCGGAACAATCCCGGCTGCTCCAAGTTCTACCGCCTTCTGGATGATAAATTCCATTTTATCTGATTTTGGCATTCCCTGAAACAATGTGATATTACACGGAAGTTCTGCTGCATTCTGATTGATATCTACGATATTTGCATATACCTGCTCTTTGGATATCTCCGTGATCTCACACTCATACTCTTTTCCAGCACCATCACACACAGTAATGGTATCTCCGATTGTCAAACGCAATACATTTTTTATATGGTTCACATCTTCTCCCATAATCGTAATACCAGTCTGTGCATCCTGACATCCTTCCACATAAAACCTTGGCATAGCGAATATTTACCTCCTGCTTTTCTGCATGTCTCCTATCATACCTTATCTGATAACGTTTTGAAAGAATATTTTATATATTCTTACAGATCTGTTGTTTCCGTTATACAAATAGATTCATCCTCCTGTTTATTTAATTCACTTTTCTGCTCATTTATCTTTTTCTCCACCTGTACACAAAATGGACACACACTATGCTCCACTGTGTTATAGTAATGTTTTCCCTTTTCACATTTTATGATCATTTGTCTCACTCCCGCTTTCCACTATCCCAATCGAAATTCCTGTGATTCATCACACAGCCATACCCGGTTTCCGGTCTCCGCCTGTACCTTATTTCCTTTTCCAAGATAGGCACCTTCCACATAGACACCATTTTTTGAGCAGTCCTCCACTTCATAGGTGTCATCGTCAAGCCGTCTTACAATACAGTGTTCCCGGCTCACGTTGGATTTTTTCAGCACGATCTGACATTTTTCGGCATCTCTGCCAATCGTCAGACTTTCACCATTTTTCATGCGGTAGATGATTCCAAGCAACTCGCCCTTTGTTCCAATGATTGCACCATTATTTTCCATGCTTTTCGCCAGACTCCGTGTGACTGTCGGATCTATATCCTCCTCTGCCACCTGTATCTTCTGCTTGAGCTGAAACTGCATCTGCACCGTTTTATAATATTTCCGGCTGATTGGAAGCGTATCCTCCCCGACAACGGCCTCATATCCATTGATTGCTGCAATCGCGGCCTTCCGTACAAGAAAGCTCTGATGGATACGCACAAATCCATGTTGTAACACCTTATGTTCAATATCCGCCAGCTTTCCATAAAATGGAATCACTTCGTTTTTTGTATGTAACAACAGCACTCTGGCGCGGCTTTCTATATAGCGGATTGTGGCAATCGGAATACTGCGCACAACCGACTCTGATTTCACAAGAATCGTACCAGCCTGTGCCCGTCGTTTCATATATTGCCGCAGACAGTCTGGAAGCTGTGTCTTCATATCTTCTTTTAAGACATATCCCTGTGCCTGCACATGATAGCCTTCATACACATGATCTGACTCATCTGTTACAAACAGCAGATCAACATCCAGATTTTTCTCCCGTATCTGCTTTGCCAGCTGTAACCCACTTGTATTTTTATATTTCATTTCCATTAGCAACAGATCAAACGGCACTGTACTTGCCTGTATCTCCTGTTCCAATGTCTCTGCTTCCGCATATTCAATATAGCTTAATTCTTCTTCCCGGAACAATGTGTCCGTCACAATCTGTCGGATTACCGTCCGGTCTTTCGTATTTTCATCACAGATTCCAATTCGCAACATCGTTTTGTCCTCACATAAAAAAATCGAGTATTTACATACTCGATTTTTATTTTACCATGTTCTTTTATTTTTTCCAATATTCCTGATAGGCTTTTCTGACTTCTTTGTCGTATGTCCTGCCGATCGGGATTGTCTTTCCATTCTGTACTTCCAGCGTTTCCACACCTAAATAAGTGATATACGTCAAATTCACAACATATCCACCATGCACACGTATCATATTGTCTCCCAGCATTTTGCGGATGCCTGCCAATGACTCGTAACTGGTGTATTCCCGGAACCTCGTCACGATTTTAATGGTTCTTCCACACTTCTCGATATAAATAATATCCGGACGATTGATAAATACATGATGCCCGTCACAGATAATCTCCAGTGATTTCCGCGCCGTATCCTGCTTTACCATATTAACGGCTTTTTGCATTGCAAGCTCCATGACTTGATCTGCATCCTTTTGCCGGACAAAATAGCAATGATTGGTCTCATACACATCCTTGATTGCATTTTCATTCTCGGTCAGATAGATAATCTTACAAAATGGAAATGCTGCATTGATCTGCTTGGCAAGCGTCACCCCCCACAAGCCGCTCTCTGGATAATCCGTATTCATGATCAGGATTTCACAGTCAAATACCATATCTTCGATATCAATTTTTATTTCGTTTGGAGTATATGAATGAATTAAGAATCCTTGTTCCTCTGTATATGTTTCCTGTAATATTTCCTTTACTTTGTGCCGTATTTCATAACGGTCATCGCAAATTCCAATTTTCATCGTTTGTTCTCTTCCCCAGTCCCAAATATTCATTTTATAAATAGTATCATAAAAAATACCATCAAAACTGAATCCTGCTAATTTGGCCATATATTCGGTATAATTTACGTTTTATTTACAAATATGGATTGAACACATCTTAACAAAAGTGAGGAATCTCAAACAAAAAATGCAAATAATATACAAAAATTTGTAAAATTTGGTATATCTTACGCTTTTATGCAAACAGGAGCGCGAATTACATCGCGCTCCTGTTCAGATAAAATTCAATTGTCGCCTGAAACACCGATTTCTGTGTAGCAGGATCTTCGTAAGAAAAATATAGCTTGTACCTTCCATCCTCCAGCCCCGAAGTAAGCGGAATATACAATGTAAAGGAATCATCTGCAAAATGAAACTCTGGCGGATATAAAGTTGCATAGTCCCAGTAACCCGATGTATCATCCGCGTCATAGATTGCCCGGTATATTCCATAGTCGGAATCATATCGTTCAAAGGTATAGGAATAGATCAAATCATCTGTCACCTGCGGCGTATCCCCCAGAATGCTGTCATAATACTTTAAGCAGAGTTTTACGCAGTCTCCCTCATATGCAACCGCCGCCAGACCATCTGCGGATTCCATCCTGTATCCCTGATTTCCATCCTTCATATATTCAAATGCATCAATACTGACGCGTTCCGTCTCCGAGGACGTGATATTCAGGATTGCATCGGATTTTTCCTGCTCGGCAAGCTCCTCCTTCGTTGGCACATGCATAACCATCGGATTGTCCGCCTGTGTCGTTTTCTCCGCCTCTGTTGCTGCCTGTTCAGCGTCCGTGGAAGTCTGTGCACCCGCCATCGTTGCTGTCTGCGCCTCTGTCGATGCTGCATTCATTTCTGTTGCCGTCCCTGCCTTCTTCGCTACACGCCCCGCCATCCAGATTCCTGTCACTACAAGCATAATTACGATACAGAAAGCTACACCAATCAGAAAGCCCCGTTTCTTCGGCAAATCCCGCTTTGAAATCCGGGATGCTGGGATCACATACGGCTCCATCTGCACATTCTGCCCCTCTCCGGCAAGCAGCGCCTCCCGCATTGCCTCCACCGTCTGGTAGCGGTCCTCAATCTTTACTGACATCGCACGCATGATCACCTGCGACATTGCACGCGGGATCTCCGGGTTCACCTCACAGACTGGCTTTATCGTATCCTCCAGTACACGTCCAAACGATTCCTCCGGCTTCTCTCCGGTCGCCGCAAAATAAAGTGTCGCACCAAGCGCGTAGATGTCTGTCCACGGTCCCTGTTTATCCTTTTTTGCATACTGCTCTGGCGGTGCATATCCCGGTTTTAAGACAACCGACATCGTCTGTTCCCCATCGAGATACACCTGCTTTGCCGCGCCGAAATCGATCAGCTTGACGGTCAGATCCTCACAGATAAAAATATTCTCCGGACTGATATCTCGGTGGATCATGCCCGCCTTGTGAACAACTGCAAGTGCGTCCAACACCGACAGACAGATATGGAGGATATGATCCGTATCCAGCCGTCCTCCATGCTCCCGAATGTATTGTTTCAGCGTACAGCCATGCAGATACTCCATGACCATATAGGCAGTATCATTTTCCTCCAGATAATCATAGATGCTTACAATATTGGGCTCCGACTGAAACCGCGCCACATCCTGCGCTTCTTTTAAAAAGCGAATTCTTCCCCGATGGTATTCCCGCTGCTCCTGTCCAACCGGCACACAGACCTTCGACGAATCTGCGCTCCGCGTCGCAATCCCGGACGGATAATACTCCTTGATTGCAACATACGACTGTAAGAGCGGATCCCATGCACGGTATGTGATTCCGAATCCACCTGCCCCGATCACCTCTTCAATTTTATATCGCTCTTTTAAAATAACACCCGGCTTTAAACACCGGGTGTTACTCATACTGCGATTTGACGGACTTTCAATCATTCCGCGTTCTCCCCATTTGTCGCAAATTATTTCTTTCTTCCGATCACGGATACCCAATCATTCATATGCACAACATCGATGACTTCAAATCCATTCGCCTTCATCGCATCTGTAACATCGTTTTCTTTCACATCCAGAATTCCGGATGTAATAAAATATCCATCGTCCTTCAAATATGGGCCGATTACCGCAGAGAGCGGCACGATCACGTCTGCCAGAATATTGGCAACAACGATATCATACTGTCTGTCTACATCAAGGTGCCGTGTCTCCTTGATCGTCGAACGGTCAAGCTGGAAGGTTGTTCCCTTTCCAATGTAATTATCTGCAAGCAGATTGCCACACGAGAACTTGATCTTGTCTTCGCCCATATGATTGAGTTTCGCATTTTCCTCACTTGCCCGCACAGCCAGCTCATCAATATCCATGCCATGTACAAAGCCTGCTCCAAGCCTTGATGCGATCATGGATAAGATACCACTTCCACAGCCGACATCAAACACCGTATCGCCCGGCTTTAAATATTTCTTTAACTGTCCGATACAAAGTTTCGTCGTCTCATGCGATCCGGTACCAAATGCAATCCCCGGATCGATCTCGATCACGATGTCATCTGGCTTCGCATCTTCCACCGTCTCCCATGTTGGTTTGATGACAATATCATCATAGAGACGGATCGGATGGAAGAACTGCTTCCAGTTGTTCATCCAGTCTTTGTCCTCTGTATTCGAGAGTGTTATATTCTTGCTGCCTACCGGTATAAACGCTTCAAGGCGGGTAAGCTCTGCAGCTATATCCGCCCTTAACGTTTCTATATTGAAAGAGTCATCTATGTAGCAGGAAACCTTTGCCGTTCCATCATCCACGCCATCAACCAGCGGGATATCCACAAACATAGCAGCCTTATCTTCCTCGGTAAGTGGCACATGATCTTCTATCATCACACCTTCCACACCCTTTTCATCCAAGAATGCAGAGATGAGATCAACAGCTTCCACCGTTGTATCGATGGTCAGTTTTGTCCACATCATTTTACCTTACCTATAATCCTTTTTTGAACCCTTTCTTTCTCTTATGATCGCCAAAAATCGAAGAACCGGACGATGCCGCATCCGTAGAGGAACGTGCATTTACTGTTGTATTTGCATACTGGTTCAAAATCGATTTCTGCTCTTCTGTCAGCTTATCTGGTACCTGAACAACCAGTGTGATGTAATGATCGCCTCGTACTGTCTTGTTACGAAGTGTCGGAACACCCTTGCCCTTCAGTTTTACCTTTGTATCGGTCTGTGTACCTGGCTTAATCTCCAGTTCATAAGGTCCATCAATCGTTGTAACTGTGATCTTGCCTCCCAGCGCTGCCTGTGTAAATGTAATCGGCTCAGAAGAGTAAAGATCATACTCCTGTCTCTGGAATCTAGGATCCCGGTCAACAAGCACGGTTACAAGCAGGTCTCCACGTTCACCGCCGTTGATACCCGGCTCGCCCTTTGCACGAATACGGATACTCTGACCATTGTCAATACCTGCCGGAATAGCGACCTGAATCTTCTTCTTACTCTTTACATAACCAGAACCTGCACAGTTGCTGCACTTATACTTGATAATCTTTCCGGAACCGCCACAATCCGGGCATACGGATACGGTTCTTGCCATACCGAACAATGACTGCTGGGTATAGACAACCTGACCTTTTCCGGCACATTTGCTACAAGTCTCCGGCTGATGTCCCGGCTGCGCTCCTGTACCATGACATACCGTACATTCATCCTTGAGCGGAAGCTCCAGCTCTGTCTGTGTACCAAATACAGCGTCTGTAAAACTTACACGCACTGTTGTCTTGATATTTGCACCCTTAACCGGACCATTGGACTGTCTCTGACGGCTGCCGCCACCGAACATATCTCCGAAGATATCTCCGAAGATATCTCCCATATCTGAGAAGTCAAATCCACCGAAGCCGCCCGGACCACCGCCCTGCTCGAATGCAGCATGACCATACTGGTCATACTTTGCACGCTTCTCAGGATCGGACAGTACAGCATATGCCTCTGCAGCCTCTTTGAACTTTTCTTCCGCTTCTTTGTCTCCCGGGTTTGTGTCCGGGTGATATTTCTTCGCTACCTTACGGTAAGCTTTTTTCAAATCCGCCTCGGAGACACCTTTTGTGACTCCGAGGACTTCATAATAATCTCTTTTATCAGACATCTGCACTCACCCTTATTATTCGTAATCTGCTTTTATCAACTTGCTCCCCGTCTTAACGCTTAGACTTCCTTGTAGTCTCCATCCACTACATCGTCTGAATAATCTGGTGTGCCTGTGCCTGTACCAGCGTTTGCTCCAGGACCGTTCTGCTCATAGAGCTTTGAGAACAATTCCTGTGCGCTGTTCATCAATGTTTCCTTACCTGCCTTGATCTTCTCTACATCGTAGTCTGTCATGGCATCCGGATCTGTGCTCTCGATGATATCCTTCAAAGCCTTCAGATCAGCCTCTACCTTTGTCTTATCTGTTGCAGAAAGCTTATCTCCTACATCGGAAAGTGCTCTCTCTGTCTGGAATACCATAGCATCTGCATCGTTACGTACTTCGATTGCTTCCTTACGCTTCTTATCCTGTGCCTCGTACTCAGCAGCTTCCTTAACAGCTCTATCGATATCCTCATCAGAAAGGGATGTTCCGGATGTGATTGTGATATGCTGCTCACGACCTGTACCAAGATCCTTTGCAGATACATTTACAATACCGTTTGCATCGATATCGAATGTAACCTCGATCTGTG